>Ga0315542_1000127_pt1 | contig 40068 bp, 37 predicted proteins | sample SalMarSW160120MG_FD_202541 | JGI IMG/M metagenome (GOLD analysis project Ga0315542, IMG submission 202541) | Salt marsh sediment microbial communities from the Plum Island Ecosystem LTER, Massachusetts, United States - Salt Marsh Sediment SW1601-20 ...
GACCTTCTTATCGGCGGCCATGGCGGGTGCGCAGAAAGCCACCAGCAGTACGGCTGCAAAAACAACAAACAGAAGTTTCTTCATTACTCTTTCCTCCTAAAGAAAAAGATAGTGAAAAAAGATTTACTGCAAAAAAATACCCACTTCCTCAAAAAACGGACCTATCACCCCCTTTCTGCTGTATTCTCAAGTGGTTAACGATATTCGGCAGAGAAAAATTCACCCTCCGGAAGAGGAAAAGCACCTTCCCTGCCCGTGAACGAAATAGCAAATAGCAACTTTTTTCAGGGATGTCAAGTACTTTTTCAGCAGTACGGCAAAGCTCATCGACTCCGTCGCTGATCCACCCTCAAATTTCATCTGCCTTCATGAAGGGGCCGGGCGGTTGGAGAAGGACCTTGATCACCAGCAAGACATGAGATGCAAGGCGCCGAGGAGCGACGACTGAGGCGTATGACAACAATACGCCGCAAGGAGGAGCGACCGAAGGCAATCCCGCCACCGGCGGGAATGATGTCTTGCCGGTGATCAAGAGATATTTCCGGAATTGACTTCCCCTTTGTGCTTGGATATACTCTCACGGACCGGAAAAGGGTGCCTGAAGCGAATGGGCCGAAAGGAAAGTTCATTGCCCGCAGGACGCGCATCGCGGCGCACATCGTGCGGGGATTCAAAGAGTCTGAAGGGTACGACCCGGAGGGGAGGAGTCTATGAAAGTACTGGTGAGCGACAACCTGTCGGAAGTGGGGATCAAGATCCTTCGGGATACGCCCGGCATCGATGTGGACGTGAACACGGGCCTGATGCCGGAGGAACTCAAGGAAATCATCGGGCAGTATGACGGGCTGGTCATCCGCAGTGCCACCAAGGTCACTGCCGATGTCCTCGATGCAGCGGAAAAGCTGAAGGTGATCGGCCGTGCCGGCATCGGGCTTGACAACGTGGACATCCCGGAGGCCAGCAAGAGGGGTATCGTAGTGATGAACACGCCGGAAGGAAATACCATCACCACCGCCGAGCACGCCGTCGCAATGATCATGTCCCTGTCGAGGAATATTCCCCAGGCCACGGCCTCCCTGAAAGAGGGCAGGTGGGAAAAGAAGAAGCTCCAGGGCCGCGAGGTGTACAACAAGACCCTGGGACTCATCGGGGCCGGGCACATCGGCCGCATCGTGGCGGACCGGGCCAGGGGGCTCAAGATGAAGGTGATCGTCTTTGATCCTTACATCAAGCCCGAGGCCGTAGAAAAGCTGGACCTGGAGCCGGTCTCCCTTGAAGAGCTGTTCAGCCGGGCTGACTATATCACTGTCCATACTCCCAGGACCGAAGAGACCACCAATATGATCAACAGGGACGGCATCGCAAAGATGAAGAAGGGCGCTTTTCTCATCAACTGCGCCCGGGGGGGGATCGTCAACGAAGACGATGTGTATGAGGCCCTGAAATCGGGACACCTGGGCGGAGCGGCATTTGACGTGTTCACTTCTGAGCCGCCGGGAAAAATGAAGCTCATGGAACTCCAGAATTTCATCTGTACCCCGCACCTGGGGGCGTCCACCCGGGAGGCCCAGGATAATGTGGCCCGGGACGTGGCGGAACAGATCGTAGCCTATCTCCTCCACGGTACCGTGAAGAATGCGGTCAATGTCCCGAGCATCAGCGAAGAACTCATGACGACCCTGCGTCCTTACGTGACCCTGGTGGAGCGGATGGGCTCGCTCCAGGCCCAGCTGGCGGAGAGCGCGGTTGTGGAATTTCAGGTAAACTATTCGGGGAAGGTGGTGGAGTATGATGTCGCCCCCCTGACCACTGCCGCTCTCAAGGGACTCCTGACACCCATCCTGACGGACGACGTGAACTTTGTGAACGCCCGGTTCATCGCCGGAGAGCGCGGGATCAAGGTGGTGGAATCCAAGAGCAGCACGTCCGAGGATTTCGGGAGTCTCGTGAACATGCGGGTCAAGACCCTTGAAGGAGAGAACATCGTCTCAGGCACCATTTTCGGCAAAACACTCCAGCGGATCCTCCGGATCAATGATTTCTACCTCGAGGCCATCCCTGAGGGCCATAACCTCCTTATCCAGAATGACGACAGTCCCGGGGTCATCGGCCGTATCGCGACGACCCTGGGCAAATACGGGATCAATATCAGCCGCATGCAGGTGGGACAACAGAAAGAGAAAAGGCAGAATGTTATCTTTCTCGCCACGAACACCGTGGTGAGCGACGAGGTCCTGGAGGCCCTGCAGGAACTGGAAAACGTGTACATGGCCCGCCGCATCGAGCTGTAGCGGCGTATGACTTGTGGAACAAATGGGTTTACCACCCACTCGCCCGCAGATGCGGGTTCGTTTGAGCCACAGAGGACACTGAAAACAACGTCCTCTGTGCCTCTGTGGTGAAAACTATCATCTGGAGGATTCAAGGAGATGGCGGAAGAGGAAGGGAAAGGGTTTGTCGTAAAGGACCGGCGGTCCTTTGACGAAAAGGGTGATCTGAAGGAAAAGGAAACGGAGAAGGAAGAGAAGCGGCAGGAAGCACCCCGGGCGGAGAAGATAGAGGAACAGGAACCGCCTCCCCTGCCGGAGGTGAATTTTAATTCTCTGATCTTCAGCCTCAGTTCTTCAGCCCTGTTCCACCTGGGAGAGATCGGCGATCCCCAGACGGGAGAGAAGAAGAAGGATTTGCCGCTTGCCAGGCATGCCATTGATACAATTGACATGCTCGAGGAAAAAACAAAGGGAAATCTCACCGAGGAGGAGGCCAGGTTTATTGAGAATGTCCTGACGGATCTTCGCTGGCGCTATGTAAAGGCTGCCGGGTGAAAAGGATCAGTTATCCGATGAACCGGAAAGATGTGGGACCTGATAAGGAATCCCGGGCCATGAGGGCTATCCTCGGTGTTGCAGTGTGCCTCGCACTGGCTATGGTCTTCGGGCCTTCCCCTGTTGCCTCGGCCCAGACCAGCTCGTTACTCCCACGGGCTCCCGGATCTTTTTCGAACCTGGCGAAACGGGCACAGCCGTCCGTGGTCAATATCAGTACGGTCAAGACCATCAAAGGAGGAGAGATTCCGTTCCACTTCCGGGGCCCATTCAAGCAGCACGACCCTTTGAAGGACTTTTTCGATCGCTTTTTCGGAGACCAGCTTCCCAGGGATTTCAAGCAGGAGAGCCTTGGTTCCGGTTTCATCATCGATGCAAATGGGTACATTCTGACCAACAACCACGTGGTTGAGAAGACCGATGAGATCAAGGTAAGGCTGGCGGACGACCGGGAGTTCAAGGCCACGATTGTGGGAAAGGACCCCAAGACGGACCTGGCCTTAATACGCATCAAGGCCGACGGTCCCTTGAAGCCTTTGCCCCTGGGGGATTCCGACAAACTGGAGGTGGGAGACTGGGTCGTGGCCATAGGGAATCCCTTCGGCCTGGGGAACACCGTGACCGCCGGTATCGTCAGTGCCAAGTACCGCCATATCGGCACCGGTTCCTACGACAATTTCATCCAGACGGATGCGTCCATCAATCCGGGAAACAGTGGAGGCCCCCTCCTGAATACCGATGGCGAGGTCATCGGGATCAATTCGGCCATCTTTTCCCAGAGCGGTGGAAGCATTGGTATCGGGTTTGCAATCCCCGTCAATATGGCCAGGGACCTGCTGCCGCAGCTCAAGAAAGGCGAGGTGATCCGCGGATGGCTTGGGGTGATGATCCAGCACATCACGCCTGCTCTGGGGGAAAAATTGGGCCTGGAGAACGATCGAGGCGCCCTGGTGGCAGACGTGGCCCCCGGCGGCCCCGCGGAAAAAGGCGGGATCAAGCGGGGTGATGTGATCATTTCGTTTGACGGGAAGACGGTCAGGGAGATGAATGAGCTCCCGTACCTGGTGGCCACCACCCCTGTCAACAAGAAGGTGGAAATAGTGGTTGTCAGGAACGGAAAGAAGAGATCCCTCCGGGTGACGATAGGGAAGCTGAACGAAGAGAAAACGGCAGTCGCGCAGCATGAAAGAAAAGCGAGCCTGGGGATGACCGTGGAAGACCTCACGCCCCGGCTTGCGGAGGAACTGGACCTCAAGGAAGAGCAGGGCCTGGTGATCGTCAAAGTGGAGAGCGGCAGCCCGGCCGCCGAGGCGGGCCTGAAGGAAGGTGACCTGATCCTCGAGGTGGACAAGAAGCCCGTCGGGGACCTTCGGACCTTCAACAGGAAGATGCATCAGTATCGGAAAGACGACACGATCCTGTTTCTCGTGAAGAGGGGCGGGTCCACCCTGTATCTGATCCTTCGCGTCGGGGAGTGAGAGCTTGGGAGGGCGCGCCATGCCGGCCGTGATGATGGAGGCCCCGGCCAAATTGAATATCACTCTCAAGATTGTGGGACGGCGGCCCGACGGATACCACGAACTGAATTCCCTCATGGTGCCGATAGATCTCGTGGACAGGCTTGCCTTTTCACCGGCTGCCCGCGGCATTCATCTGTCATGCCATGGTATCCCTGTTCCCGGAAATGAAGAAAACCTCGTGTTTCGCGCCGCAAAGGAATTTTTCACCCGGGTTTCAGGAAGTCCCTCCCTGTCCATTTCCCTCACCAAGAACATTCCCGTTGCCGCGGGCCTCGGAGGCGGCAGCAGCGATGCAGCGGCGACGCTGAAAGCGCTCAATGGCATGAACGGATACCCCCTGGGAGCAGGAGAACTGGCCGAAATGGCCCTGGGGCTCGGCGCTGATGTACCCTTCTTTTTGCACAACGTGCCCTCCATCGCCAGGGGGATAGGGGAGCGGCTGAAACCCGTTACGCGTTGGCCGGACTTCTGGTATGTGATCGTAACCCCCCCCCTCCCGGTGTCCACCGCCTGGGTGTACGGGAACCTGAAATTAGAGTTGACAGGTTCTGAAAATGACTATATAGTTAGCCCCTTAAGGGAGGACTGGTCCACCATAGCCGACCTTCTTGAAAATGACCTGGAGACGGTCACGACAGTCCGTTATCCGGTCATTGAATCCATCAAGGGACTCCTGGTGGAGGCAGGGGCGGAGGGCGCCCTCATGAGTGGGAGCGGGCCGAGCGTGTTCGGGGTCTTCCGGTCGGAGCAGGCGGCAAAGGAGGCGGGAAAGTACGTTGCTTCCCGGGCCGAGGGAAAAGTATTCGTGGCCGGCTCGTATAAAGGATAGACACACCTGCGCAAGCTCAAGGTTCCGAAGCTCACGGTTTGCCGTTGACCGTGAATCGAGAATGGTGAACCGGAAAAGCTGAAATCTTGGGGTGTCGTCAAGCGGTAAGACACGGGCCTTTGGAGCCCGCATTCGGAGGTTCGAATCCTCCCACCCCAGCCATTATTTTATTAGCCTCATTTTTATCACCCTCAGTAGAAAGCAGATGTTGCGACAGTGAAAACTGAAATGAAGTTATTCGGTGGGACCTCAAACCCAGACCTGACCGTGGAAGTGTGCGAATATCTCGGCGTGGAACCGGGGCAAATCATGGCGGGCACGTTCAGCGACGGAGAAACCCAGGTAGAAATACGGGAGAATATCCGGGGAAAAGACGTCTTCGTGCTCCAGTCAACCTCCACTCCTGTCAATGATAACCTGATGCAGCTTCTTATCATCATGGACGCCTTGCGGAGGGCTTCAGCCAAGCGCGTTACAGCGGTGATTCCTTACTACGGGTATGGCCGTCAAGACCGGAAAGTGAAGCCTCGCGTTCCCATAAGCGCAAAACTGGTGGCCGATTTAATCACCGTATCAGGGGCGAACAGGGTGGTCTCTATGGATCTCCATGCGGGCCAGATCCAGGGATATTTCAATATTCCCGTGGACAATATCTTCGCGGCCCCCATCCTGCTGAAATATATTCAAGACCATTTCGAAAACCATCTGGTGATCGTGTCGCCCGATGCAGGCGGGGTGGAAAGGGCCAGGGCTTTTGCCAAGCGCCTTGACGCATCCCTGGCGATTATTGACAAGCGGCGGGAAGCGCCCAACGTTGCGCAGGCCATGAATATCATCGGGGAGGTTGAGGGCAAGACAGTCATCATCCTGGATGACATGGTGGACACTGCCGGGACCCTGACCCAGGCGGCAGTGGCTCTCAAGAGCAGGGGATGTGCGGAAATCTATGCCTGCTGTACCCATCCTGTACTCTCAGGCCCCGCGATCGAGAGGATAGAAGCGTCACCCATCAACAGACTTGTGGTTACCAATACCATCCCACTGAAGCCGGGTGCAGAGCAGTCTGAGAAGATTATCGCATTGTCTGTGGCGGAGATCCTCGGAGAGACTATCAAGAGGATTTACAATTCTCACTCGGTAAGCACGCTGTTCGTATGATAGGTATAGAGATTCGTCCGTTTTGACGGGCTTTTTTTGGAGGAACTTTGTGAAAAATTTTATTAACTACCCGGCTGCTTAGACTGAAGACTGCGGCCTGAAGTATTTTTTGTAAACATCTTTTGCTTCAGCCTTCAGCCTATCCACCTAAAGTAGTTACAAAATTTGGAGGAACGATATGGCACACCATCCCGCATTAGCTGCCCGGGAAAGACAGGAATCAGGAAAAGGGGCAGCCAGAAAACTGAGACAACAAGGCCGGATTCCTGCTATTTTTTACGGACCCGGTTCGAAACCGATGAAATTGGCCGTGGAGTACATCGATTTCGAGCGGATAATAACAGGAACCTCGGGAGAAAACGTCATCATAGCCCTGGAAATTGAGGCTCAGGAAGGCAACCAGAACAGGACCGTCATGCTCAAGGAACTGCAAAGCGATCCTGTTCAAGAAAGATATCTGCACGCGGATTTCTATGAGATCTCCATGGACAAGGAAATCACGGTGAACGTGGCTATCCAACTCAGCGGCACACCGGTCGGGGTCACGAACGGCGGTATTCTGGAGAATGTCAAGAGGGAATTGTCCGTTTCGTGTCTCCCTGACAAGCTGACCAGCGCGATTGATGTGGACATTTCGGGTATGGATATTGGAGATGCCATTCATATCGAAGATATCCAGCTTCCCGAAGGGATGAGGGCCCTGGAAGACGGGCGTCTGACCGTGGCCGTCATAGCTGCTCCTGCCGTGGAAAAGGAAGAAGTTGAAGGGGAAGCAGGGGAAGCAGAAGAAGGTGCAGCCGAGTTGGAAGGGACGAGTGCCGAGGAATCAGGAGAAGAATAGAAAGGGGGTGAGGGGACTTTCAAGAAGTGTTTCTGCTTGTCGGCCTTGGCAACCCGGGCCAGGCGTATGAGCATACCCGGCACAATGTAGGCTTTGAGGTGCTCCGATTATGGGGCCGGTCGCTGGGCGCTCGTTTCTCCGGCCGACGTTTCCGATCAGAGTATGCTCTCGTGTTGTTTCAGGGGAAAAGAGTGATTCTCCTCTGCCCTGAAACATACATGAACCTCAGCGGAAATGCGGTCAAGGCCTGCGCGGATTATTATGATGTGGACCGGGGACATACCCTGGTCATTCATGATGATCTGGATCTTTCTGTGGGAAGAGTCAAAGTTGCAAGGAAGAGCGGCTCCGGAGGACATAAGGGGGTGGCCTCCATTATCCGGAATCTCGGAACAGTGGAATTCCCCCGCATCAAGATCGGAATTGGACGTCCTCGGTATGGTGAACCTGTTGAAGATTTCGTTCTTGCGCCATTCTACAGGGACCAGCGAGAGCTGATAGAGAAGGTGATCCAGGGGGCAGTTCAGGCATGTGCGTTGTTTGTATCGGAAGGAGTTGAAGCGGCAATGAATGCCATTAATTACCAGAGTTTCGTAAACGAGGAGGTAAGAGTCTGATGCAGGGATTAACTATTTATGCTCCTTTTATAGGACTACTGAGTCTGATTATCGCCTGGCTGATCTACGGTTATGTCAAGAAACAGTCCAACGGCAATCCATTGATGCAGGAACTGGAAGAAGCCATCCATTCCGGCGCCATGGCGTTCCTGAAAAGGGAATATTCCGCACTGCTCATCTTTATCGCGGTGGTGTTTGTGCTGCTGGGCTGGGGGATTTCCTGGAAGACGGCTATTGCGTTTGTAACGGGCGCCTTCTGTTCCATGCTGGCGGGCTTCTCAGGCATGACGGCCGCGACCAGGGGAAATTCACGGACGGCGGAGGCCGCGAACAAATCGGGTCAGGCCCGGGCCCTGAACGTTTCCTACTTTTCAGGATCCGTCATGGGTCTTGCAGTGGCAGGTCTCGGGGTTCTGGGGCTGGGATTCTGGTTCTGGATCTACGGAGGAAGCCCGGATAGTGCACAGTATATCAATGGGTTTGCCATGGGCGCCAGCTCCATCGCCCTCTTCGCCCGTGTGGCCGGCGGAATCTATACCAAGGCGGCCGATGTGGGTGCTGACCTGGTGGGGAAAGTGGAGGCCGGAATTCCCGAAGATGACCCGCGAAACCCTGGTGTTATCGCGGACAATGTGGGTGATAATGTGGGTGATATAGCCGGCATGGGCGCCGACATTTTCGAGTCGTTTGTGGGGTCTGTTGTCGCCACCATAGCTATCGGAGCGACCATGGCGATCACCCCTGAATTGTTGGCCAGGTTCCCGGTGCTGAAAGAGCTCAGTCCCGTTGCCATCAAATTGAAATTCATGGCCATGCCGATCCTGGTGGTCATGGCGGGGCTCCTGAGTTCCTTTGTCGGTGTGTTCTCCATAAAGGCGTTCCAGAAGGGGAACCCGGCAGGAGCCCTCAGGTACACCACCTTTGTGGCGGCCGTCATCTTTGTTATCCTGACCATTATTGTCACGAAAACCCTGGGGATGCCCATGGGGGCCTTCTGGGCCATCTTCTCCGGCCTGCTCTGCGGGATCGCCATCGGACTCCTTGCTGAATATTATACCTCCGGTCCTCCCATCAGGCGGATCGCAGAACAGTCGAAGACAGGTCCTGCGACGGTCATCATCGGGGGCCTGGCCGTGGGCATGCAGTCTACCTACCTGCCCGTCCTCGGCATCTGCGTAGCGACCTTTGTCGGGTATCAGACCGCCGGGATTTACGGCATTGGACTTTCTGCGGTAGGGATGCTGGCGACGGTGGGAGCCACCATGACGGTGGATGCCTACGGACCGATTGCGGACAACGCGGGAGGAATTTCAGAAATGTCGGGCCTGGGTCCCGAGACCAGAAAGATTACGGACAGCCTTGATGCCCTTGGGAATACAACGGCTGCCATCGGAAAAGGCTTTGCCATCGGGTCCGCGGCCCTGACCGCTCTGGCCCTGTTTGTGGCATTTGCGCAGTCCGCGGGTCTGACAATCATTGATATACGAAATCCGATGGTGGTGATCGGCGCCTTCATCGGAGGAATCGTCCCCATGCTCTGCGCCGCCCTGACCATGACCTCGGTGGGCAAGGCCGCCTTCAGCATCGTGGAAGAGATCCGCCGGCAGTTCAGGGAAATTCCAGGACTCCTCGAGGGGAAAGAAGGGGTCAAGCCGGATTCCAAGACCTGCGTTTCCATCGCCACCAGATCGGCGCTGAAGGAAATGATTGCCCCGGGGCTGATTGCAGTGCTGACCCCCGTGGCCGTCGGGTTTCTCCTGGGAAAGGAGACCCTGGGCGGCATGCTGCTGGGCGCAACTATTATGGGTGTCTTCCTTGCCCTTTTCATGGCCAACGGCGGCGGCGCCTGGGACAATGCCAAGAAGTATATTGAAGAGGGGCATTTGGGCGGAAAAGGCTCTAATAACCATAAGGCTGCCGTGGTCGGCGATACCGTGGGTGATCCTTTCAAGGACACATCCGGACCTGCCATGAACATCCTGATCAAACTGATGTCCGTGGTTTCACTGGTGATCGCGCCGATTTTGCCCGCGATCGGCTATTTTCTGAGGTTTTAGCTGAACAAGGTGATGGTGAGGAGCGAACCATTCTTTTCAGCGTTTCAGTTCAATCCTCACCGTGATTTTTTCTGTGATTGATTGCCGTTTGCTGGAACAGCTCAATCAAAAGGCATCGTTCCATGTTCATTGAGCTGCTGTTTGACGTTAGAGGAATTTTTGTGGTATGTTTGTTCTAGATTGGGGGCTTAGATGTTTACAATAGGTGATTTAGCCGTCTATCCGGCTCACGGCGTTGGAAGAATCGAAAAAATTGAGAGCCAGGAGATTTCGGGATGCAGTCAGGATTTTTACGTCATGCGGATCCTTGACAATGATATGATCATCATGATTCCCACGCAGAATGTGGACAATGTGGGACTGAGAGAGATCATCGGCCTGAAAGAAGTCCCAAAGGTTTTCTCCATCCTGCGAAAAAGAGATTTGCCAATAGACAACCAGACCTGGAATCGCCGCTACAGAGAATACATGGAGAAGATCAAGACCGGATCGGCCTTTGAGGTGGCTGAAGTCTACCGGGATCTTCTGATGCTGAAAGTGGAAAAGGAACTGTCTTTCGGCGAAAGGAAGATGCTGGACACCGCGAGAAACCTGCTCGTGAAAGAGATCTCCCTGGCAAGAGAGGTTGGTGAAGATCAGGTGGAAGAGGACCTGGATCGCATTTTTGCTTAAACCAGCCGTTCCCGCCCATCTGTCAGGTTTGACGTCCAGATGAACCATAGACCTGATATGCCGGGCAGCGGCGGCACGTTCCTCTTTGATATCTGCGGAGAGGACCAGGGTCTGCGGCTGGATCACTTCCTTGTGTCCAGGTCGATGGCGCTTTCCCGTTCCAGGATACAGGGACTCATCAGAAAGGGTGCTGTCAGAGTCAACCGGGCGGTCTCCAGGCCAAGCTACCGGGTGCGGACGGGAGATCGCATCAGCGTTTCCATTCCACCGCTCTTGCCCTCTGCGCTTCAGCCTGAACCCGTTGCTTTTACCATCGTGTATGAGGATACCTCCATTATCGTGGTGGATAAACCGGCGGGACTGGTGGTGCATCCCGCCCCCGGGCACGCGACCGGGACCCTGGTCCACGGACTCCTCTGGCACTGCGAGGATCTTTCAGGAATCGGCGGGGTGACGAGGCCGGGCATCGTCCACCGGCTTGACAAGGATACGTCGGGGCTCATGGTCGTGGCGAAGAATGATCGTGCCCACGCTGCCCTGGCGCGGCAGTTCAAATCGGGCGAGATACGGAAAGAATACCGCACCCTGGTGCATGGCCGGTTCAAAGAGACAAAGGGCACGATCGATGCGCCTATCGCGCGCCATTCCCGGAAACGCAAGGAAATGGCCGTGGTCAAAGACAGGGGAAGACATGCGATAACATCCTGGTGGCTCCTGGAAGGCTTTCAGGCCGGGTTTTCTTTCCTCCGGGTTTCCATCAAGACCGGGAGAACGCATCAGATTCGTGTCCATTTTTCCCACCTGGGCCATCCTGTTGTCGGAGATTTGGTGTACGGATACGGGAAAAGATGGTGGAAAGGGCATCCTTTGCAAAAGAGGGGGATCACGGTGTTTCCCCGGCGCCAGATGCTCCACGCGAAATCGCTGGGTTTTCACCATCCCGAGAGCGGAAGGTTCATGCAGTTCGACGCGGACCTTCCGGATGACTTCCGGGACATGCTGGAAAGCCTTCGGCACACGGGATTACGGTCCGATGAGGAAAAACCTTGACAACCTCTATGGAGTGCCGATATAGTAAACAGTAATACTTCCTACCCTCTGGAGGATTCGGTAAAGACCGGATGTCATAAAACTGCATAGCTCATCCGCTGAGTCACCTTCTCTAACTCACACATAATGGTTCCAAGGTCGAGCATTTTGCAACACTCTCCATTATTCTCATCGGCTTTCAGGAAACAGGTGCGCGGGAACGGGTTCGAGAAGTTGTGCTCCTGGCCAGAGGGCTCCGAGAATCCCGGAAGGCACATCTTGAGGAAATGCTCCACCATCCAGGAAATATGAGCAACAGCAGATAATGAAGCCGTGCACCATGAAGATGTCAGATCAATGTCAAATATCAAATGGCTGAACTGAGCAGGCGCCTGGAGTATGGCGAGTCCTGCCGCCACTGAATCCAACAGCTTTTGTCATTCTGTCATTCAGATTTCATTTGGCATTTGGTTAGTTCCGGCTTGCCTGTCTCCGGCGGGCTTGTCCGGGTTCAGTACTACTGCAAGAAATAGGAGAGAAAGAGAATGAATCTTGTTGAACTCAAGATGAAGAAAATCAGTGAATTGACGGAACTCGCGAAGGAGTTCCATATCCAGGGCGCGTCGAGAATGCGCAAGCAGGATCTTGTCTTCTCGCTGCTGCAGGCCCATTCCGAGAAGAACGGCCTCATTTACGGGGAGGGGGTCCTGGAAATCCTGCCGGATGGGTTTGGTTTTCTCAGGGCCCCCGATGCCAATTACCTGCCGGGTCCTGATGACATCTATATTTCGCCTTCTCAAATCCGCCGCTTCAACCTGAGAACAGGTGATACGGTCTCCGGGCAGATCAGGCCGCCAAAGGATTCAGAGCGTTATTTCGCGCTGCTTAAGGTGGAAAGCGTTAATGGTGAGGATCCCGAAATTGCTCGTGAAAAGATCCTGTTTGACAACCTGACGCCCCTGTATCCCGAGGAGCGGATCAAGCTGGAGACGACCTCCGACAACTATTCATCCAGGATCATGGACCTCATGACTCCCATCGGCAAGGGCCAGAGAGGCCTGATCGTGGCGCCCCCGCGAACGGGAAAAACAATGCTTCTCCAGAATATTGCCAACAGCGTCACGTCAAACGACAGTTCAATCCACAAGATTGTCCTCCTCATCGATGAGAGGCCCGAGGAAGTGACCGACATGTCCCGGTCTGTCGAAGCCGAGGTCATCAGTTCCACGTTTGACGAGCCTCCCCAGCGCCACGTCCAGGTTGCCGAGATGGTCATAGAAAAGGCCAAGAGGCTCGTGGAGCACAAGCTCGATGTCCTGATACTGCTGGACAGTATTACCCGCCTCGCAAGGGCCTACAACGCCGTGGTCCCTCCCAGCGGGAAGATCCTTTCAGGAGGCCTGGATTCCAACGCCCTCCACAAACCGAAACGCTTCTTCGGGGCCGCCCGCAATATCGAGGAAGGAGGGAGCCTGACCATCATCGCCACCGCCCTCATCGATACCGGAAGCAGAATGGATGAAGTCATCTTCGAAGAATTCAAGGGTACCGGGAATATGGAAATCCACCTGGACCGCAAGTTGACGGACAGGCGCGTGTTTCCTTCCATCGATATCAATCGCTCCGGGACGAGGAAGGAAGAACTCCTGCTGGAGGAGGCGGACCTCAACCGCGTCTGGATTCTGCGAAAACTCCTGTCCCCCCTGACCCCGGTAGACAGCATGGAATTTTTGCTTGAAAAGATTAGAGGAACGGCAGATAATAAAGATTTTTTAGCTTCCATGAGTGAATAGTGAAATGCGAGCCTGAGACCCAAATCAGTTGTGAGAGGAGATATCATGAAACCAGGGATTCATCCGGAATACCATAAAGCGAAAGTTCGCTGCGCCTGCGGCAATGAATTTGAAGCGGGTTCTACGCTGAAAGAGATCAAGGTGGAAATCTGTTCCAAGTGCCATCCTTTTTTTACCGGCAAACAGAAGCTGGTGGACTCTGCGGGGCGCGTGGAGCGGTTTAAGAGAAAGTACGCGAAATTTGAGCAGGATCGCGCCGCCAAACCCGCACCTGAAAGAGCCGGGTCCTGAGGAGACGGTTTCCGAGGTTCTCACCGTGAACCCGGAACAAATGCCTATGCTTGGCAAGATAAAGGAAATTGAAGACCGGTATCTGGACCTGGAAACATATTTGGGTAATCCTGAAGTACTAAAAGATCAGAAGGCCTACCAGAAATACGCCAGAGAACACAGCCAGTTAAGCCCCATCGTTTCGCTTTTCCGGAAATACAAAGCCGCACAGGACGAAATTGAAGAGAACAGGTCTCTCCTGGATGATGCGGACCCGGAGATGAGGAAACTGGCCAGGGAAGAGATCGAATCCCTCCGTTCCTCCATGTCGGACCTGGAAAGTGAGATCAAGATTCTCTTGATCCCCAAGGATCCCAATGACGAAAAGAATACCCTGCTGGAGATTCGGGCGGGAACCGGCGGGGAAGAGGCCGCCCTCTTTGCCGCCGACCTTTTCAGGATGTACGGCCATTACGCGGAGCTGAAATCCTGGAAGACGGAGATCCTGAGCCGGAATGCAACGGGGATCGGAGGCTTCAAGGAGCTCATCATCCTGGTTTCGGGAGAGCGGGTCTACAGCAGGCTGAAATATGAGTGCGGCGTTCACCGTGTTCAACGGGTTCCCGAGACCGAGACCCAGGGCCGGATCCATACATCCGCAGTCACGGTGGCGGTATTGCCGGAGGCCGAAGAGATCGACGTGGAAATTGACCCCGAAGATCTCCGGATCGACGTCTATCGTTCTACCGGGCACGGAGGCCAGCATGTCAACACCACTGACTCTGCGGTCCGGATTACCCACCTTCCCAGCGGGCTGGTAGTCACCTGCCAGGACGAAAAATCACAGCATAAAAACAAGGCCAAGGCCATGAAGGTGCTCAGGTCACGTCTCCTCGACCTGGAACAGTCCGAGCAGCAGTCCAGGATCTCCGAGCAACGTCGGAATATGGTTGGGTCGGGAGACCGCAGTGAGCGCATCCGGACCTACAACTTTCCCCAGGGACGGGTGACGGATCACCGCATCGGGCTCACCCTCTACAAGCTGGAAGATGTCCTGCACGGACAGCTCGATCTCGTCATTGATCCTCTCATCACCTATTTCCAGACAGAGACCCTCAAAAGAAGCGGGGAAAACTGATTTCCGCTGACGCATGGCACAGGCTTCCTGGCATATCGGCGACCTTTTGAAGGTCACCACCACCTACCTGAAAGAGAAGGGCATAGAGAGCGCCCGCCTGACCGCGGAGGTCCTGCTGGCCCGGTTCCTTGGTGTGGACCGCGTTACGCTCTACCTGGAGTTCGAAAAACCCGTTACCCAAAGAGAGCTTTCAGGCTACCGGGAGCTCGTAAGACGCCGGGTCCGGAGAGAACCTTTGCAATATGTCACGGGAGTGCAAGAATTCTGGTCCATGGAATTCCAGGTGGATGCCCGGGTACTCATTCCCCGGCCGGAAACGGAACTCCTTGTGGAGCAGGCCCTGGCTTGTGCAAAAGAGAATAAAACGGATGAAGGACACCCGCATCGGCTCCTGGATCTGGGAACCGGGTCGGGTATCCTTGCCGTGTGCCTGGCTAAGGAACTTCCCGGGTGGGAGGTGTGGGCCACCGATATCTCGCCCGATGCCCTTGAACTGGCCGGGGTGAATGCTGAAAGGCATGGTGTCGGCAGCCGAATCCGGTTCCTGCAGGGAGATTTTTTCAAGGCATTCAAGAAAGAGCGTGTCCTCTTCGACATCATCGTCTCGAATCCCCCGTATGTGGCTGAGGAGGAATATGCAACGCTGCCACCGGAAATAAGGGATCATGAACCACGTATTGCACTCGCGGGCGGGAGAGGAGGATTGGTATTTATAGAACATATCCTGCGGGAAGCCCCGGACTTCCTGAGCCCCCGCGGCCGGCTGCTGGCGGAAATGGCACCGGGGCAGACGGAACGGGCCATGGAAATTGCGGGCGAAACCCGTTGTTACGGTGAAATCCACCGGGTGCGGGATTACAGCGGGCAACACCGGGTTGTGAGTGTCACGAGAGCGTGAATCGCGATCCAACGCTGTTGAGGATGAATGATTCGGGAAATTCTTCAGAAAACCGCTTGATGGCCTTCCATCCCGTACAATGCATGGGAACCAGAATGTGCGGGTCCAGTTTCTTCAATTCTTGTATGGTGTCCTCGATGATGGGTTCGAAGAAGGCGCCTGACAGGTGAAATCCCCCCAGGACCGCGTGAATATGCTCCTCCCCGGTCAATTTGGCTGCATAACGGAGTGTGTTTACGATTCCGGCGTGTGCACACCCTGAGATGACCACGAGCCCTTTCCCTTTCAGCTTCACTACGATGGCCTGATCATCCAGGATGGGGTCCTTTTCTATGGCGCCGTTTCTTTCCAGCAGCGCGTTTGGAAGGCCCCTTTCAAAGGTGGTCGTGCGTTCCACCTCACCGGTGACAAGGGCGGTATCTCCGGCAATGAGGACCGGTTTTGCGCTCTCCATGATCCGGACTTTCCGGTTTTCCAGTTCCGACCTCTTCAGGGTCTCGGGAAACAGGAGTTTCCGTCCGTCATCGAGCTCGAAATAACGGGGCGAAAGGAACGCGTCGGGGTGAACCACCAGGGGGATAGGGCCGGGTATCCTGTCGAGAAGGGAGTAAAGAGTTCCTCCATGATCCATATGGCCGTGACTCAGTACTATGGTCTCTATGTGGGCCGGATCGATTTGGAGCAGTTCCATGTTGTGAAGCACGCCGGCGCTGCTGTAGCCGGTGTCAAGGAGAAAGGTAAAGCTTTTATCTTCTCCATGAAGCGTAACCAGGAGAGAGAGGCCATGTTCCGCCAGCAGGGTGTCGGCAGGGATCCGGCCGCCCTTTGCGAGAGGGGGTCTGTAAACGACGTCCGTGTTGGTGAGCAGGACATCCGCATAATTGTCCATGAGGGTGAGCACCTCAACGCGATCCACTGCGTGCAATAGAACCGGAGCATAATCCATTTCTGTCCCTCCATTTTAGAATATTGTGGCAGATTGCTGTTTATCCATCGCCCGGCAACCGGCTGCTCCTTGCACTACCGGAGCTTTTGCAGGGCCTCCCAGATATTTCTCACCTGTTTTCGTGTTTCTTCCAATCCTTTTTCATTGCGGATCACGAAATCGGCGTTTTTCATTTTTGCATCGATCGACAGCTGGGTCTTCAAGATAATTTCCGCCTGTTCACGGCTGATCGTATCCCTTTTCATGAGCCGTTCCACCTGCATTTCCCTCGGGATATACACGACCAGTATCTTGTGCACGACATCCTCAAGGTGCGCCTCAAAGAGGAGTGGAATCACTGCCTGTACGATCGCGCCGGGATCGCTTCTCGCGATCTTTCTGATCCTGCTCACATAGAGATCCATGATGCGCGGATGCGTAATGGATTCCAGTTTCTTCCTCTTTTCCGGATCTTGGAACACCATCCTCGAGAGCTTTTTCCTGTCGAGAGAGCTATTTTTCCGGAGTACCCGGGCTCCGAAGTATGCCACGATATCTTTCCACGCGGGTTTTTCAGGCTCCACTACCTCTCTGGCCAGGAGATCAAAATCAATGACGGGGGCCCCGAACTCCCGCATCATTTCTGCGACGGTGCTCTTGCCGCTCGCGATCCCGCCTGTGATCCCCAGGATCAGAATGTCGGCGAGATCCGGAAGATTGGTCATCCTCGGCCTCCCGGGTCCCAATTCCCCGGGTTCATGATCCCCGCCGGGTCCAGAAGTCCTTTGACCCTGGTTATGAGCCGCAGGGTATTGGGGTCCATCCTGTCCATCGCCATTTCCTGGGCCCCCAACTCGCCTTTCCACACCATTCCTCCCAGTTCATAAGTCAGAGTGTTTGACTCTGCAAGGGCTTTCCTGGCGTTCTCAATGTCCTTCTCGTCGGCTCTGTTAAAGGAATAATTGAACCCGAACATGATTCCCGGCCCCGGTAAGACCTGGTGGACATAGGAACAGAGCATCCCGTAACGATGCGCGATCTCCATGCCCTTCCTCCAGGCCTCCGGGATCCTGTCTATGGGCAAAATGGCGCCTGTATACTCAAAACCCCCACCCTTGCGAAAATCAGCGGCCAGGGCTGCCAGGGGAGGTACGTCGAGGAATCTCTTCCTGAGGGCGGGATGGAGGTCTTCGACGAATTGTACCCTGCCCCCGCCCGCGAAGTCACGGAAGAATTCTTTGTATATATCCCTTTTGAGGACAAGTTCTTTTTCAAAATGTGCCGACAGGATCAGAACAAAAAACACGTGATTCATCCAGTCGGGCTTTTCCTGGGTTATGAGAAAGAAATCCTCCAGCAGGTCGAGCCTCGTCACCCCTGCTATGGCGTCGGGAATCAGGTCGATTTCGTCTGTTGAGAAGAGAAAGACATCCCGGTATTTCGGTTTGGGGTAGAGCCGCATGGCCAGTTTGGTGACGATTCCTGTGGTACCGTACCAGCCCACGAAAAGGCCCGCCAGATCAGGAAGAGGACCCCTGGTGAACCAGGTTGGGGCCAGGGAGCAGGATCCGATTTTGCATACTTCACCGGTAGGTAATACCACCTCCATTCCGGTTATCATGTCTGAATTCACGCCGTACCTGGGAGAAATGTGTCCGTGTCCCTGGATGAGAGCATTGGCGACAACAGTGACTGCGGGGGGTGCTTCCGGCGTCGAATGCTGGAGATCAGGATGATTCTTCGCGAGATAGGATCGCAGGGCGGCCTGGGTTACCCCTGCCTCTATGACGGCGTACCGGCTCATCTCGTTGACTTCCAGGATTCTGTCCATGCCCTTCATGTCCAGGACAATGCCGCCCCTGTTGGGAACCCCTAGGGCGGAGAGGGTGAAACCCCCACCCATGGGAGTGAGAGGGATCTTTTCTCTGGAGGCCAGAACAACGATTTTCTGCACTTCTTCGGTGGTCTTCGGCAGCACAACGTAGTCGGCACTGCGGGGCGGCTGTGCCCCGGCATCCCGTGAATAGAAATGGAGTTCCTCCGGGCCGTTTGATACCCTGTCCCTGCCTGCTATCTCGATCAACGATTCATATATCCCCATGAAATCCCCCGTGTCCGAAGATGCAAACACATTGCCTTGGAATGACAAATGTCCAAGCTCAAATGCCAAATGAAACCCAAATGCCCTAATGCCAAAATGTAATCATTCTACCTGTCTGCTACCGTGCAGCGCTTGGGCCGCACTCACAGAAGGGCATATTTCGCCCGACTTGGTCATTTGATATTTGACATTGATTTGAGATTTGGGTTTTGGAATTTGGCATTAATCACGATGCCATAAAAACATTTGCACTCCTTCTGATCTCGAATTTATTCGTAAGACACTATGCGGTCCCCTTTGTTCTTATGCTATCGCCCCCGTGATGTCAAACCGGAAAGTCTTAGCCTGATCCACCGTCAAATTTCATCAACGTGTGTGAGCGCGAGTAGTTGGAAAGGAATCCTGATCACCAGCAAGGCGTTAGATGCAAGGCGCCGAGGAGCGACGACCGAGGCGTATGGCATAATACGCCGCAAGGAGGAGCGAGCGAAGGCAACACCGCAGATGATGCCTTGATGGTGATCAGGGTCTTAGCCCTTGACACAGGAGAAGAAGTTCAGATAACGTTGGCACTGAGACTCCGATAGTATCTGCTCCATGTATAACTCAGTGCGGGGGGCGCATGCTCGCGACCGGGAGGTCGCTCCTCCGGGGGTCGATGATGAAACCAGCCGTAGGAGCAACGTCCACGTTGCGGATTAAAAACGGCCGCCAATGCGGAAAGGTTATTTCGTAATGAATATCCGCATGTTACTGAGCTGACACGGCCAATTCCTGAAAGAACATCGGCCTTGCGCGCGAAGGGAGATGCCATGCCCACACTCCAGTTTGACGAGAAGATTTGCGAGACGTGTCCCACCGGAGCCTGCCTGGTCAAGTGCAGGTATATGGACGTGGACAGGGACCAGGCAACGGTCGAGATGATAAAGATCAGCCGCGGCGAGGATTCCTTTGTTTTCGATGCCTGTGTCACCTGCTACGGATGCGAGGAATATTGCACGAGGGGGAACCATCCCTTCTACCTGATCACTGAGAAGAGAGAGGGGAAGGGACTCCTTACCACGCCCAGAGCCATTACCAACCAGTGGATCAACATCGGTGAACCTCAGGGACGGTACAAGCTCGGCAAAATCGGGAAAAGGATCCTGTCTTTCGGGTTCATGCCCGGGTTCTTCAAAATGGCCAGGGGGAAACTCTTTGAGGATATCATGCCTTCTTTTGTCTTTGGACAGGAGTTTTTTTGCAATGTGGTCTACATCCATTTTGCAAACACGTCCATCATCAAGAAAAGGCTCCCTATGGTCATGGAAAATTTCAAGAAACTGGGGGTGGAGGAGGTCGTCTGCCTCCATGATGAATGTTACGGTTCTTTTGCCCATCTGGCGCCGGCCTACGGCATTGAAGTCCCTTTCAAACCCGTTCATTATTTCGACTACCTGTATGACCGCTTGAAGCAATTGAGCGATCAGATCACACCGCTCCATATCAAGGCGGCCTACCAGCGCCCGTGCTCTTCACGCCTCTCCCGAAGCAAGCATCACCTGGTGCGGGACATTATGGAATTGATCGGGGTTGATCTGGTTGAAAGGGAGTACCAGGATGAAAACACCCTCTGCTGCGGAGGGATATATGCCATGCTGTACGGCTATGATTTCGCGAAGGACGTGCAGAAGAGAAATATCGACGACATGGCAGAGCATGGAGCCCGGTATTGCGTTTTCAACTGCCCGGCCTGCCAGGATACCCTGGGAGAGAAGGTGGCCAAAAGGCAGATACGGCCGGTACACATGATTGACCTTTGCAGGATGGCCATTGGGGAGAAACCTCTGCCGGAGGAATAATAAAATGAAGGATATCGCCCGCTTGCTTGCCGAGATCGTGGGGCAGGAATATGTCTCGGCGGAACCTGAAGAACGCTATTTCTACGCGCGTGACCCGGGGCTTATGCCGCCGCACACCCCCGACTATGTGGTCATTCCGGAAACGACCGATGAGGTTCAGAAAATAGTGAGATTGGCCAACCGGGAGAAGATACCGGTCGTCCCCATGGGTGCGGGGCTCTCCTTGACCGGCCTGGCGATCCCCCTGAAGGGCGGGATGGTTGTTGATATGAAACGGATGAGCAGGATCATCCGGGTGAATGAAATGGCCCGGTATGCACTGGTAGAGGGAGGCACCTCCCAGGGGGCTCTGAAGGCATACCTGGAGAGACACCATCCCAGGTTGCGCCACAGCATACCGGATGCGCCGCCGACCGCCACTCTTGCGGCAAACGCTTCCATCCACGGGCAGGGAAGGTTGACGCAGCAATACGGGTTTAATTCGGATTTGGTCAGCGGCCTGGAGGTCGTCACCGGCGCCGGCGAGATCTGCAGGATCGGGTCGTGCGCCCTTTCTCCCGACTGGTTTTCAAAAGGCGCGCCGTTCCCGGATCTGTCGGGTCTGTTTCTGGGGTGGTTCGGGGCGACCGGGATTATTACAAAACTTGCCGTCAAGCTCTATCCGAGAAAGAAATTGCGGGATGTGGAGATCTTTGTGACGGACCGTGGAGACCTTGTTCCGGAAATAGTCTATGAGATTACCCACACCGAAATGGCGGAAGATATCCTGGCCTTTACCCAGCCCAAGCCAATGATGTTCAAAGACAACCACCACGTCAGCTTTTACCTGACAGGCGATACGGATGAGGAACTTGAGTTCAAGAGGAAAATAATCTGGCATGCCCTTGATCCGTACATAAAGAGTAAGGACGGCGGGTTCATGGGGATCCCGTCCATGATGAAACCCGTCCTGCTCGAGTCGCCGCAAAGGAGCGCCAGCGGCCTGGCAGACGTAAAGAAGGGGGGAGGATTTGAATATTCCGGACCCATCGTTATGCTCGAGAGGTATCCGGCGTGCATGAAAAAGCTCCAAGAGCTCGGCGCCAGGTATGATCTGGCGTATTCAGGGATGGTGAGGGTCATTGACGGGGGTCATTCCGTGATGTTCGCCTTTGCCTTCGCGTTCAATCGCGCTGACCCGGACATGATGGAGCGGACGCGAAAGGCACTGAAAGAGGTCAGTGATTTTGTCCTGAAAATCGGCGGCCTCTACTGGAAACCAACCGTGGTCGAGCAGAGACTGGCCATTCAGCACATGGATCCGAACACCTGGAAACTCATGGAAATGATCAAGCACAATCTTGACCCGAACGGCATTATGAATCCGGGAAACTGGGAGGTTGGTTAGATGCAATACGAGGAACTCATTCATAGATGTTTCAGGTGTGGATACTGCAAATTCACCAGTGATTATTCCGCATTCAACTGCCCGACCTACCGGAAGTTCAGATTTGAGACCTATTCTCCCGGCGGCAGGATGTGGTTGATCCGGGCATGGCTCAACAATGAAATAGAGAACAGCCCGCGCTTTCAGGACATCATCTTCTCGTGCGCCACCTGTGCCAACTGCGTTGAGCACTGTGTCTTCACCTTCAGAGAAGACCTGGTGAATATCTTCATGGCGGCCAGGGAAGAGCTGGTGAATAAGGGGATCATACCGCCTCCGGTGAGAGATTACCTGAAGAATATCAACATCAGCGGGAACCCGTATAAGGAACCTGCGGGCGAACGAGGCAAATGGGCTGAGGGAACGGCTGTCAAACCCTACGAGGGCCAGGAATACCTCTTCTATGTGGGCGATGTGGGCTCCTATGATGAAAGGGGCCGGAAGATCGCAAAATCAGTAGCAAACCTTCTCATCAAAGGCGGGGTTTCCTTCGGCATCCTGGCAGACCGGGAAATCTGTGACGGGAATGAAGTCAAGACGCTCGGAGAGGCCGGATTGTTTCAATTCCTGGCCGGACAGAATATCTCCCTGTTCAATGAACTGGGAGTGAAAAAGATCATCACCCTGGATCCCCACGCATTGAACGCCTTTCGGAAATTTTACCCTGCACTGGGCGGAAAATTCAGTGTGTTTCATTACTCTCAGGTCCTTCTCCCTCTCATTCAGTCCCAGGCACTGGCCCTGCATGAGTATCGGGCAAGAGTGACCTATCACGATCCCTGTTATCTGGGGCGACACAACGGGGAGTACGAAGCTCCCAGGAAAATCCTGCGGGCCATCCCCGGCCTGGAGTTCGTGGAGATGGACGAGCACGGCGAGAACGCCTTCTGCTGCGGCGGAGGCGGCGGAAATTTCTTCACCGACATTCTCGGGGGCGGCGACGAGGCCCCCAACAGGATCAGAATAAGGCAGCCGCTCGAGACCGGCGCTGGGATTGTCGCCGTCGCCTGCCCCCAATGCGCAAAGATGCTTGAGGATGGATTAAAAGCTGAAGAACTGGAAGACCGGCTGGAGGTACTGGATCTGGCGGAAATCCTCACCAGGGCCCTCGCATGAGAATTCCCCCACTGATAAGTCGCAAAAATACGAAGCCCTCCCGCCAGTCACTCAGAAAATAGGCCCTATGCCGTATGTGGTTGAATCAGTCTTTGAGCGTCAAAGGAGGCTTTAGTCCGAAATTTCTCAACCCATGACGCTGGGGGAGGATATGTAGCAGAGATGCTACATATCCGGGTTGACGGGCAGCCCGTATCTGCGCATTTTCTTATAGAGGAGCGTCCGATGGATGCCCAGCATTCTCGCGGCCTTTGCCTTGTTGTACCGGGTGGCCCGCAGGGCGTCGCGGATGGCTTTCTTTTCTGCGTCCGAGTGGATCACTTTCAAATTGGAACGGCCCCCCGGCCAGGCCGGGTTTTTGTCGGCTCCCTGGAGATAGAACGGGAGATCACCGAGGCGGATGATGTTTCCATCCAGGGAGGAAAGGACCCGTTCGAGAGCGTTGGAGAGTTCCCGCACATTTCCCGGCCAGTGATAGGCCAGGAGAGTCTTTTCAGCTCCCCCTTCCATAACAATGGGGGTGATGGTCGATTCCCGCGTCATTTCGTGGAGGAGGTGCCGGCAGAGAGGAATAATGTCCTCTTTCCTTTCACGAAGGGGAGGGATATGGAGCGGGATCACATTCAGGCGGTAAAATAAATCCTTTCTGAAACGCCCGCTCTGCAAAAGGGCCTCGAGGCTTTGATTGGTCGCCGATATGAGCCTGAAATCGGACCGGATAACGGTGGTGCCGCCGACCCGCTCAAACTCCTTTTCCTCCAGGACCCGAAGAAGCTTCGGCTGCATTTGGAGAGGGAGGTCTCCGATCTCGTCCAAAAAGACAGTTCCCCGGTGGGCCAGCTCGAATTTACCCGGCTTGCCGTCTGCCCTTGCACCGGTAAACGCCCCCCTGTCATAGCCGAAGAGTTCGGATTCCAGGAGGTCTTTCGGGATCGCGGAACAGTTGATGCGGACAAAAGGGTGGACTTTTCGCGGGCTGCCATGGTGGATGGCCTGGGCGAAAAGCTCTTTTCCTGTGCCGCTTTCGCCGGAGATAAGCACGGGATAGTGCGTGGCGGCCGCCTTCAATGCCTCATCCTTGAGCGTCCGTATGTGTTGACTGACGCCTATGATGCTGTCAAAGGTATATCGCGTGGATCGGAGGGCCAGCAGTTCCTTTTCATAGAGTTCTACCTTTGATTCCAGAACCGAGAGCTCCTTTGCCAGTTTCGTGACATCCCGCACATCCTTGAACATGACCTGCCCGAAAACCGCCACCACCTTGCCGTCTTTCTTGATGGGGATGCGCTGGACCACCATATCCTGGCCCTTGATCCGGTGGGACTGATTGATCTCGGCCTTCCCGGTCTTTGCCACGATGTGCATCCTGGAGTTTTCCACTACCTCTGTGGTGTGCTTTCCTACTTGTTCTTCAGGATTAATGTCTAGGAAACGTCCATAAGGCTTGTTGAAGTGTGTGATGTATCCATTCGGGTCCGTCACGATGCAGCCGTTGTAGATATTGTCAAAGATCAAGCGGAGCATCTCGAGTTGTTCCTCAACGGCTTTGCCGTCTCGCACATGCCTCTGGGCGTCCCTCCGGGCTTGCATTTTCGGAGGAGCGATTCTGTCTTTTTCTCCGTCCATTGCAACACATTTCCGTAGCAGATGTTCTACATGTCGATTGCTTGATACATATCAGGTACACTTTTTGGCCGGGCATTGCAACAAAAATAGGAGGAGGTTTCGCCCGCACCTCCTCAGAAAACCTTGCTTTCCAGCCGTGGAAGACGGCCTGAGAGGTTATCGGAAAAATGAGTGCATACCTGGCCCCGAAATTGCTTTGTCTAAGACAAGCCGCAAATTCTGTTTCAATCATCCTGGGAATCCCATCTGGTCTTTTGTTCACGCTGGCACCGAAAGGCATTGTGCCTGAAGCGACAGCAAAGCCGATAGCCTCAAAACGTTTCTCTAAAACAAGGAGGAAAAAACATGAAGATCAAACATGCTCTGTGCGGTTTTTTACCTTTCTTCTTGGCCCTTGTCTTCCTGGCGCCTCCGGTCTCGGCAGCAGGTCCGATCAAGATCGGTATCATCCAGGGCCTGAGCGGACCCTATGAGGTTTACGGGAAGCAGGAAGTCACCGGCTTCAAGATGGGCTTGGAATACATGACCGGAGGCACGAATAAGATCCTTGGAAGGGACGTACAGCTGATTATAGAGGATACCCAGCTCAAGGCGGCGCGGGCAAAGATGCTGCTCACCAAGCTCTACAACGATGACAAGGTGGACATTGCTGTCGGTCCCACGAGCAGCGGCGTGGCGCTCGCCTGTTTACCGGTTGCCGCGCAATTCAAGAAGATACTCGTGGTCGAGCCGGCAGTCGCTGATTCCGTCACGGGTTCCCATTGGAACAGGTATATCTTTCGGACGGGCAGGAATTCCAGCCAGGACGCGATTTCCAATGCTGTTGCCGTCGCGAGGCAGGGGGTAAGTATCGCCACCATTGCCCAGGATTACGCCTTCGGCAGAGACGGGGTGGCGGCATATAAGAAGGCGGCAGAGAGCCTGGGCGCTAAGATCGTTCACGAAGAGTATTGTGATCCCAAGGCCAGTGATTTTACCGCACCCATCCAGAGAATCATAGAATCCCTGAAAGATAAGCCCAAACCAAGATATGTCTGGGTCATCTGGGCGGGAAAAGGCGGTCCCATCACACAAATGCTTTCAAGCGGGTTGGATAAATACGGCATCGAGATCACGAGCGGGGGGAATGTCATTCCGGTGCTCAAGATGATGAAACCTCTGAAAGGGATGATCGGCGGCGCTTACTATTACTATGGTCTTCCCAGCAATCCGGTGAACGATTGGTTTGTGAAGGAACACTTCAAACGGTTCAATGCTCCCCCCGACTTTTTCACCTGCGGCGGTTTCTCCGCGGCGAGTGCCATTGTAAAGGCCGTCACAAAGGCGCAAGGCACAGACACCGAGAAACTCATCTGCGCTATGGAGGGTATGGTGTTCATGACCCCGAAGGGCACCATGATTTTCAGAAGAGAGGACCACCAGGCGCTTCAATCCATGTTTGCCTTCAAGCTTGAGGTAAAACCCGATGTAGACTGGGCGGTCCCGGTACTCATTCGGGACATGTCTCCTGCAGAGACGGCACCGCCCATTCAGAATAAGAGAGTGCTATGCCCCTAAAGGATTCAGGGCCCGTTATCGAAACGAGGGACTTGACCATTCGATTCGGCGGCCACGTGGCTGTTGATCATGTGAGCCTCCGGATCGAACCCTTCACTCTCAAGTCGATCATCGGTCCCAACGGAGCAGGAAAGACGACCTTCTTCAATCTTCTGACCGGGCAGTATAGGCCCACCGCGGGAAGGGTCTTTTTCAGGGGAAGAGAAGTGACCGGCATGGGTCCGGCGGAAAGGACCAGGCTCGGGATGGGCCGGTCATTTCAACTGACTAATATTTTTCCTAATCTCACGGTGCTGGAAAATGTCAGGCTGGCCATTCAGGCCCGGAAAGGCCTTGGCCTGAACTTCTGGCGCAATTCCCTTCACTACGCAGAGCTGGAGGACGAGGCATATGGTGTTCTCAAAGAGGTCCTCCTGGAAGAAAAGTGGATTTTGCCTGCCAGGGATCTCACCCATGGGGAACAGCGGAAACTTGAAATGGCTATTCTGATCGCCCTTGAACCGGAGGTCCTGCTCCTGGATGAACCTACAGCCGGGATGGGCCAGGAGGAAGTGCCGGCAATACTGGAGATCCTGAAGAGGATAAAAGCGGCTAAAGACCGGACCATGCTCCTGGTGGAACATAAAATGGATATGATCATGAACCTTTCTGACAGCATAGCCGTCCTGCAGGAAGGGAGGGTCATCGCTGAAGGAACATCTGAGGAGATTCGCGGGAGCGAGGCCGTTCGGAATGCATATCTTGGGGGCGGGATGAAACATGCCTGAAGCCATCCTGAAGGCACAAGGAGTCCACACCTATATCGGACAGCACCATATCCTCCAGGGTGTTTCCTTTGAAGCCCGATCCGATGCCGTCACCGTGCTTGTGGGGAGAAATGGAGCCGGCAAGAGCACATCACTGAAGACAATCATGGGTCTTCTTCCTCCTTCTCAGGGAAGCATCACCTTCAGGGCCGCGGAGATCCAGAGGAAAAAACCGTACGAAATAGCCAGGCTGGGCATAGGATTCGTCCCGGAAGATATGGGGATTTTTTCAAACCTCACCGTGGAAGAAAACATGAAAGTGGCGATGCTCCGGGAAGATCGTGAGACCCTGCGGCGGCTCGAGGCCATAACGGACCTGTTGCCGGATCTCGGGAAATTCTGGACGGCCAACGCGGGCAATCTGAGCGGGGGCCAGAAACAGATGCTTGCAATCGCCAGGGCTATCGTGAATGAAACCGCGCTCCTCCTGATCGATGAACCATCAAAGGGTCTGGCGCCCATTATTGTTGAGGCATTGATCGATACGATCAATCGAATCAAGGAGCACAGCGTTGTGCTCCTGGTCGAGCAGAATTTCCACATGGCCGGCGCTGTGGGCGACTATTTTTACATCCTGGATGATGGATTGGTGGTTCGCGGCGGAGACATGGAAGAATTGGCCGGGGACGAGGCATTGAAAAGCAGGTATTTGGGTATATCGGCAGCGGTTGAAAAATAGGCATAAAAGAGGGATACGCATGGCGGGAGCTTTAGCGGCATTCAAAAAAAGAAGCGGCGAAGTGAGTCTCGCCGCTGCCGTCGTACTTTTTATGCTCCCGCTGTTGTGGATCCCGGGCAAGATCTACCTCACGCTGACGATCGCGGGACTTGCCATGGGGATGCTGATATTTCTGGTTGCCTCAGGGTTGAGCATCATTTTCGGTCTGATGGATGTTCTGAATTTCGCCCACGGTGCCCTGTTTGCCTGGGGGGCCTACACCGGATTCAGCGTTTTCAAGCTTATGAGGGTCTGGGTGGGAGCGGATTCGGTTCTCAAGAACGTGGGGGTGTTCAGCGTGGCGGTTGCTGCCGCTCTCCTGGCAGTCGCCGTTTTAGGCATGCTCCTGGAGCGGGGCCTGATCCGTCGCGTCTATGGCTCGCACCTCTTTCAGATTCTTATCACATTCGGGGCCATGGTTGTGCTGGTGGAGCTCATTCGTGTCTTCTGGGGCCCCAATGATGAGGTGATCGTTCAACCCCTGACCTTCCGCGGAAGCTGGGATATGCAAGGTGTTATCGTGGAACGATATCGTGTTCTCTGCATCATGATCGGTCTTTTGGTATACGCCATGATCCAGATTGTCCTCAAGAAGACAAAGCTGGGGACGATCGTTCGGGCGGGCGTGGAAAATCGGGAAATGGTGCAGGCCATGGGGCACAACATTTCTCGTATATTTACGGGCGTCTTCGCTGCGGGTGCCGCGCTTGCGGCGCTCGGAGGGGTGGCCATGTCCGTTTTCGACCGGCAGGTATATCCCGATATGGGGGGCACCTACCTGCTTTTTGCCTTTATTGTCGTGATCATCGGCGGCCTGGGAAGCATCACCGGCTCTCTCCTGGGGGCACTTATTGTGGGACTGGCCTACAACTACGTAGCGTACCTGGTTCCCTGGGCCGCGGCAGCGGTCAATGTGCTGATCATGATCATCATACTCCTCATCCGGCCCACAGGTCTTTTTCCGGCAGGTGGATAAAGGGGATTCAGGATAGTGATGCAAACACCCGTTCAGATGTACCGCATCGGCAGGAAGAAGAATCGCTTCAAGGGTGCGGGATTTTTTCTCAAAGTCGGCACGCTGCTCTTTCTCATTGCTACCCCGTTCCTCTTCCCTTCGTTCAAAATCGTGGACCTGGCCATGAACATCATCATTTTTTCCGTGCTCGTGGCCAGTTTTGACATTCTGCTGGGCTATACGGGGATCCTCTCTTTTGCGCACGGCATGTTCTTCGGCATTGGAGCCTATTGCGTTGCTCTTTTGATGGGGCAATACGGCGGACCTTCCTACGTGCATCTGGCCCTGGGTCTCCTGCTCGGCGTGGTGGCGGCCGCTGCGCTGGCCCTGGTTATCAGCTTCCTTTCCCTGCGCGTGAAGGCCATATTTTTTGCGATGGTGACCCTCGCGATTGCCGAGCTGGCCATTGTTCTTGCCACAAAGTTGAGCGGATTTACCGGGGGAGAGGACGGCATCAGTCTCAACATGCCCGGCATTTTCGCCGTATCTCACCACATGGGACATTTTCTGGGGATCGAAATCGGGGGGCGGATCTTTACCTATTACCTTATCCTGTTCGGGTCCGTTATTCTCTTTTTCCTGATGATACGCTTCACTCATTCGCCGCTTGGCCGGGTCCTGCAAGCCATCCGGGACAATACCCGGAGAGCAGAGGCCCTGGGCTACAAGACGTTCATTTTCCAGGTCGTTTCCATCCTGTTCGGCTGCGTTGTGGCTTCCATTGCCGGCGCCTTTTACGCCATGTGGGTGGGGTACGTGAATCCGGAGTCCTGCCTCGGTGTGATGACCATTATGCTGGATGTCCTGCTCATGGTCATCATCGGAGGCATGGGGACCCTTTACGGCGCGATTGTAGGAGCCGGGCTGCTGAAGACCGCCCAGACCTTTCTCCCGGATCTCCAGCACCTGGCAAAGATAGTATTTCCGCACGTTGCATTCATTCACCAGTTTCTGGAGAGGTGGCTGCTCCTTTTCGGGGTCCTCTTCATCCTGGTCGTGATATTGTTTCCCAAAGGGGTCATAGGCTCCATGCGGGAATATATGGCGCGGCGCACATAAGACCCCGCGCCACTAGAGCTTCCACCTTTGGTGGAGGAACTGCTTGGTTCTCCCGATCCGGGGGCTAGGAGGGCTGCTGCACAGGGAGTCCCGCCTTTGGCGGGATTCCGTTCCGAGGCTCCGGGCTGGTATTTTCTGCGACTTATCAGCGTGGGATAGCTACCCCCTGCGCATTCTCGACTTCGGCGAACTGCGGGTTCCCCCACTGATAAGTCACGAAAAGGCGGTGCCCTCTCACCAGTCACTTCAGAAAAGGCTTCCCCCCTGTGCACCCTCGGGGGGCCACTCGACACTTCCTGCTCTGCGGGAGCAGGCTCACCGGCATTTGTTCATGTCGATGCCGGAAAACTACCATGATATCCAAGGAGGAGAAACATGCCTGAACCTGCCATGAAGAGAGTGAAGGGAGATGGAGTGAACATACAGCTCGCGGTGTGGGAAGGAGATGGAAAGAACGTACTTTGTATCCACGGCTTAACAGCCAACTGCCGGTGCTGGGATGTCATCGCACAAGCGCTGAGCGGCGATCACCGGGTCCTGGCCATGGATCTCAGGGGACGCGGGCTCTCGGACAAGCCGCCCAGAGGTTATTCCATTGAGAGCCACTGCAATGACATACGGGCCGTGCTCAAGGATCTCGGTCTGAAACAGGCCGTCCTCATGGGACACTCCCTTGGGGCCTTTATTTCGATTGTCTTCGCAGCCCGGTACCCGGACCTGGTGGACCGGATTATCCTGGTGGATGGGGGAGGGAAGCTCTCCGAAGCGCAGATGAATAAGTTCTTCGCCAGCATCAAGCCCTCTCTTGACCGCTTGGGCACGGTGTTCCCATCTTTCGAGACCTATCTAGAGATGATGAAACAAGCTCCTTTTCTCAAACCGTGGTCCCAGGCCCTGGAGGTTTACTTCAAGTATGAAGTCGAGGATGTGGACGGAGGCGGAATCCGCAGTCGAATTCGGCGGGAGCATATCACCGAGGAAGACGAGAACCTGCGAAAAGTGGATATTTCCGAATTCTATTCGAAACTCTCCTGTCCCGTCCTGATACTGCGGGCCCCTGAAGACCTCCTGGCTGAGGATGATATCCTGCTGCCCGAAAAGGCGCTGGAGAGGATGCTGCGCGAGATCCCGGACGCACGCAGTTTCGAGGTGAAAGGAACCAACCACTACACGATCATGTTCCAGGCAAACGAGTCAAGAGACCGTGCTATCAGGGAGTTTTTAATTGATAGGTAGAAATGGTGAAAAGGGGGAAGAAAATGGACATACACGAGCCCGAAATCAGGAAAGAGGACGTCCTTTTTTTGGAAGACGGGCATTTTACCGCGGAGAACGTCTGTATCGTGACGGGAGCCGCCGGCGGCATAGGTAGGGCCACGGCCGTGGCCGCCTCGGCAAACGGCCTCGTGACCGTGGGGCTGGACATCGACGAAGAAGAGGGCAAAGCAACCCAGAGAATGGCCCGTGACATGGGTGGGCAGATGATCTTCCTCAAAACCGATCTCTGCTCCGACAACGAGGTGGAAATGGCCGTTAAGGAAGCGGCCAAGCTGGGGAGCATCAAGTATGTGGCAAATATTGCGGGGATCCAGCACATTGATTCGGTTGAAAATTTCCCCATGGAAAAATATGATTACATGATGAGGCTTATGCTCCGAGCCCCGTTCTTTCTGTCCAAATTGACGATCCCCCATATGAAGAAAAGCGCGGATGGGACCGGTGCCATAGGAAACATGGCCTCAGTGCACGCCCATATGTGCACCATTAACAAGCCGGTATACAATATCACCAAGTTCGGCCTGCGCGCCCTGACCCAGTCCATTGCCGCGGAAGGGGACGGGGAAATCCGTTCCTTTTCCGTGAGCACCGGTTTTGTCAAGACGGCCCTGGCCTTGAAACAGATTCCGGCACAGGCAGAGCAGCGGGGCATCACGCCGGAAGAAGTGGTGCGCGATGTCATGATGGGCTACAGCCGCATCAAGGAGATGATGACGCCCATAGAAGTCGGCAATCTCTTTATCCTGGGTTTTTCCCGTTTTGCCAGGTACCTGATCGGTGGAGACCTTCTCTTTGACGGGGGGATGGTGCTTACATACGCGGAAAAGAAGAATTGACGCGGCTGTCGGAAAAAATCCATCTACTGCGTTATCCTTGTCCCGTGTCACTGCGGCGTACTGACCATGTACGCCTCGTTCCCCGGGCCTTCGGATGCCTTGTATATGAACATTTTCTAACAGCCGCTTTGAGAATTTATGGTAATAATGCGTGATCAATCGGGAGGTGCGGTTGAAGCGAGGAGTTCCCTGAGTTCGTCTTCAACGAAATTGATGTGACGTCGTGCTTCCCTGGATGCCTGATCGGGGTTTCGGCTCTTGATGGCCCGGAAGATACGCATGTGCTGCTCGGCGATACGCTGCTTGTTTTCCTTTTTCCTGAAAAGCTGTTCCCGGGACATCTTCTGGGTGCTCCAGAGAATGTTGTAACAGGAGGCGGTCAGGTGGGAGAGGACGGTATTGTGGGCGGCGAGGGCGATGGAGACATGGAAGTCCGCGTCGGTCTTGGCATCTTCCCTGTTGTTCCGCAAGTTTTCCTGATCGCGGGCGATGATCTGTTCGAGTCGCGCGATGTCGGATTCCGTTGCCTTTTTTGCGGCGTTGAACGAGGCCCAGCTTTCCATGGCCCTTCGGATATCCAGGAGTTCAAAGAACTTTTCCGGGTCATCGGCAATGAGAAGGCTGAGGGCGTCTTCAACGGGTTTTTCGGTCAGGGATTTGACAAGGATTTTGCTCCTGGGGTGAATTTCGATAAACCCCATGGCCTGGAGCGCATTGAGGGCCTCGCGAAGCGGAGGCCTGCTGACCCCTATAGATTCAGCCATTTCTCTCTCGGAGGGCAGTTCATCGCCCGGTTTGAGCTCCCCGATGCTCAAAAGGGTCTTGAATTGTTCGATGATTTCGTCGGAAATTTTTTTGGACGATATCTTGTGAAACATGATGCCCTCCTGACGGCAGGATTTCATATGAACTGGTAATACCAAAAAGACAAACAAGGCGCAAGGGCTTTTTGTGTGGATTTTATTAATTTTCGCTTGACAATTTTTTTCCGGAATTTGATATTGGTATGACCACTTTGCCAGAGCATTTCTCCTGAAAAAGGACCTGTCTATTTGATTTCGGTACACCCTGAAATAGAGGCGAATCAATGAAGGCTCGGTTGCTGTATGGTGAGAAAACGACAGATCTGGATGTTCCGGACTCTGTGGACTTCCTGGAAATGAAACCCTTTGCACCGGTACCGGACCCGGTGGGGGCGGTTCGGGATGCCATCGCCGATCCCATTGCAAGTCCTCCCCTGAGTGAAATCGCACAAGGGAAGAAAAATGCCTGTGTGGTCATCTCTGATATCACCCGTCCTGTCCCAAACAAAATCATTCTCCCCCCCCTCCTCGAAACGCTGGAAGAGAGCGGCATCCCGAGAGAAAGAATCACCATCCTCATTGCTGCGGGCATGCACCGGCCCAACCTGGGTGAAGAACTGGCGTTCATGGTGGGCAGGGACATCATGGACAATTACAGGATCTTAAATCATTACTGCCGAAAATCTGAAGAATACCGCAAGGTGGATGAGATTGACGGGGCTCCCATTGAACTGAACAACCATTACCTCGACGCGGACCTGAAGATCCTGACCGGCCTGATCGAACCCCACTTCTATGCGGGGTATTCCGGGGGACGCAAGGCCATCCTGCCGGGTATTTCCAGCTTTGAGACCATGAAGTTCATGCATTCTTACAAGATGATCGACCATCCCAATGTCACCAACTGCCTCCTGGACGGCAACCCCTTTCATGAATACGGGCTTCGGGTGGCCGAACTGGCCGGTGTGGACTTTATCTTCAACGTGGTCATCAACAAGGAAAGGCAGGTCGCCGGGGTATTTGCCGGCCACTACCACAAGGCCCATCTTGCCGGCTGCCGGATGGTTCGGGAGCATTCCGTGGTCGAGCTGGAAGAGCGCGTCGACCTGGTGATCACGTCCGGCGGTGGATACCCCCTGGATGCCACCTTTTATCAGATCAGCAAGGCCCTGATCTCTGCCAGGGATATTCTTGAGAAAGGGGGCGCTATCGTTGTGGCTTGTGAGTGCAGGGAAGGGCTCGGGAGCCCGGAGTTCTGCGGGATCCTGAAGACGGTCTGCAGTCCGGAGGAATTCTTCAGGGGGTACTGTGATCCGAAGGATTTTGTTATCGACCAGTGGTGCGCCCAGAATATCTACCAGGTCCTGGATCATGCCGGAGAAGTCTATGTCTTTTCTTCCGGCCTTTCCGCCGGGGATGCGGGCGAGATGGGGGCCGCAAAGGTGGACGATCTTCAGGCCACCGTCGACAGGCTGCTTGAAAGACAACACCGTGCCGTCGTCGTGCCTGACGGGCCATACGTGGTGGGGATGGTTGGCGACCGGAAGGATGAACGCTGATCTCAAGGGCATGATAGAGGCACCTTTCTGGACGAGATTGGTGTCGGCTTTTCCGGGATTTCCCGGTATTGGAACAAGGAAAGATAACGACCACAGAGCACAAGAGAAAGGAGGTGAAACAACATACGGTAAGGGGATCAAGATCTTCCAGAAGGATCTACGATCACGGTTATGAACCCAACTACCTATGGAGGAAAAAATGAGAAAGTATAGCTCGTTGATTTTTGTGGCTGTTATAGCTGTCGTCCTTGCATTCGGATCTACGGCCCTGGCGGCAAAAAAGGTTAAATGGAGAATGGGCAGCACCTGGACCCCGGCAATCAACCTCTATGAGGGTGAAAAATTGTTGATCAAATACGTGGGGGAGATGACCGATGGGAATTTTGAGATTGAATGGTTTCCTTCCGGTTCGCTCATGAAGGCGTTTGAGTACTTTGACGGCTGCAGCAAGGGAGTAGTCGATGCGGCCGGCGACTGGCCCAGTTACTGGGTAAGCAAGGACCCAGCCTTTGATTTCCTTGGCTCATTCCCGTTCGGATTTGACAATATGGATTACATTACGTGGATGTACGATTTTGGCGGGCTGCCGATTATGCAGGAACTCTATGGAAAATACGGGATGACCTATTTTTCGGTGGGCGCCACGCCTGCCGAGTCGGGGTTTCGCACCACGGAAAAGGCCGGCCCCATTACCACCCTGGCGGATTTCAAAGGGAAAAAGCTGAGGACCCCGTCCCGCGCGACCATCTGGATCCTCCAACAGCTCGGAGCCGCCCCAATTAAACTGGCCGGCGGAGAGATTTACCTGGCAGTGCAGAGGGGAACCCTGGACGGAGCCGAATTCAGCAGCCCCGGTATAGACTGGTCCATGGGCTTTGCCGAGATTACCAAGTACTGGACCGCACCTGCCTGGTTTCAGCCTTCTTCCCAGGTAGGCGTTATGGTGAATTTGAAGTCCTATAATGCCTTGCCCAAAGAGTATCAGATTATTCTGAAATATGCGGCCCAGGCAGCCTCATTGAGGGCAATGGCCTTCTGGGAGGGGGACTCGGGGAGGTCCATAGAGAAATTTGTCAAAGCGGGCACAAAAATCGTGAAGATGGAGGAAGGGAGTTACGCGAAACTGGAGGAGCTTGCCGGCGAGTACTGCCTCATGCAGGCCAAGAAATCCGCTTTTTACGCCAGGCTCCTGAAATCTCAAATGATGTATTTGAAAGAGTACAAGGACTGGCGCGAGCTGTCGAAGCCGTTCGGCCATGGGCAAACGCCGCCCTATGTAGATAAGGTCCTCGATGAACTAAACAAGATGGGAGTCAAATAGGGTCTACTGAGGCCTCCAATGGAATCACGGAATTCCTGGGGGCCTCTTTTTCTCTTTTGAACCGGCTAATGCATCCAAGGAAAGGTTTAGAAATGCGACTTGAGTCTTTTTTGAAGGGCATAGACAAAATCAGCGAATGGTCGGGCAGGATCTTTATCTGGCTCATTGTGCCCCTGACCGTCCTGGTCGTATTCGAGGTCATATCCAGAAGGATTTTTGATGCGCCGCACATATGGGCTCCTGAGGTAACGGATTTCCTGTATGGCCCCTATTTTATGCTGGTGGCGGCCTATACCCTGCTTCACAAGGGGCATGTGGCCATAGATATCATCTACAATCGCTTTTCACCCAGGGTGCGGGGAATCCTGGACATTGTCACCTACCTGATTTTCTTTTTCCCCTTCTGCGGCATTGCCTTCTACCAGGGTATCATTTTCGCCAAGACCTCATGGCTCATCCATGAAACGAGCGGCTCTGCGGCCTTGCCGGTCATTCCCGAAATCAAGACGGTCATCCCGGTGACATTCGCGTTGCTCCTGCTGCAGGGCCTCGCGATTTTTATCCGGAGCATCATTCAGGCAGTGAAGGGGGAAGCGATATGAGTCCAGAATTTATAGCCGCCGGCATGTTCGGCGGGCTTTTGATCGGGTTGTTCATGGGGCACCCCCTTGCCTTCGTCCTGGGCGGGCTGGCGGTGATATTCGGGTATCTCGGCTGGGGGCCGTCCTGTTTCTACATGTTCCTGAACAGGACCTACGGCGTTATGGATAATTATATCCTGGTTGCAATTCCCCTGTTCATATTCATGGCGCAGCTGCTGGATCAGTCTGGCGTGGCCGAGGACCTGTTCGATACCATGCGGTATTTGTTCGGTCCGGTGCATGGAGGCATCGCCATCGCCGTTGTCGTGGTGTCGACTCTTTTCGGCGCGTGCACGGGTATCATCGGTGCGTCGGTGGTCACCATGGGACTCCTGTCCATGCCGGTGATGCTGAAATACGGGTATGACAAGAAGCTCGCTGCGGGCGCCATCTGCGCGGGCGGAACACTGGGAATCCTCATCCCGCCAAGCATCATGCTTGTGGTCATGGCGGACCAGTCCGGCGTGTCCGTGGGCAAGCTCTTTGCCGGGGCCGTTATCCCCGGACTCATCCTGTCGGCACTGTATATCACCTATATTTTCATCAAGTGCCACATTCATCCCGAGAAAGGGCCCGCTTTGACTCCGGAGGAGCGGAGGGCAATTTCCGGGAAGCAGTTATTTTTTATGACGTTGAAGTCGCTGGTCCCTCCCATGATCCTCATCCTGGGCGTCCTCGGGTCCATATTCGCCGGCATCGCGACGCCTACCGAGGCGGCGGGTGTCGGGGCGGCGATTGCCTTCATCATGACCGTTGCCTACGGCAGGTTCACCTGGAAAGGCCTTACCCAGGCAGTAGTCAACACCGCCAAGACAACGTCCATGGTGATCATCATCCTGGTGGGCGCCGCGTGCTTCGCCGGTGTTTTCATGGGCTCAGGCGGCGGCGACGTGGTCAAAGAATTTATCCTTGGTTTCGGCCTGGGAAAGTGGGGGACGTTCATCATCATGATGGTCATCCTCTTCATCCTCGGGATGTTCATCGACTGGATCGGCATCATCATGATCTGCTTTCCCCTGTTCCTCCCCATCGCCGACCATCTGGGATTCGACAGGGTCTGGTTCGTGGTGGCCTTGGCGGTCATGCTCCAGGATTCCTTTTTGACGCCGCCTTTCGGGTACGCCCTCTTTTACCTCAAGGGTGTCGCCCCGCCGGAGGTTACGACGGGCGATATCTACTGGGGTGTCCATCACTTCTGGATGCTCATGGAAGTGGGCCTTATTATCGTGATCCTATGGCCCGGAAGCATCATGTGGCTGGCGAATATGGTGTGAAGCAGAATAAGGACAGGGGGGCGATGTCATGTTGCGGCCGGCCAAGACCTACGACGAGGTGTACGGGGCCTTTCGATGGGAGATCCCCGATTACTACAATATCGGGGTCGACATCTGTGACAAGTGGGCCCGGCAGCGATATCGCCTTGCCTTGATCTACCAGAATGAAAAAGGCGAAGTAGCCAGCTATACCTTCTGGGATCTCAAGAGGCTTTCAAATAAATTGGCTAATGGACTCTCGGCCCAGGGTCTGGGACAGGGAGACCGCATGGGCATTTTATTGCCCCAATCGCCGGAAGCCGGACTTTCTCATATCGCCATATACAAAATCGGAGCGGTCGCCATTCCGCTCTTCACCCTTTTTGGCACCGATGCACTGGAATACCGATTGTCGAATAGCGAGGCCAAGGCAATTGTCACCGATGAGGCCAACTTGCCTAAAATTCTTGAGATATGGGAAAATCTGCCCCATCTCAAGTGCGTTGTGCTCACAAGGGGCCTCAAGCAGGAAAAAGTGCTGAATTTCTGGGAATTGATAGAAAAGGGTTCAACCCAGTTTCAACCGGTTCGGACAAAAAAGGACGATCCGGCCTTTATCAGCTACACATCGGGTACAACCGGCCCACCCAAGGGGGCCCTTCATGCCCACCGGGTCCTGTTGGGACACCTCCCCGGGATCCAGTTCCCTCATAATTTTTTCCCAAAGGAAGATGACCTATTCTGGACACCGGCAGATTGGGCATGGATGGGAGGATTTATGGATGTGTTGCTGCCCAGTTGGCACTACGGGGTTCCGGTGGTGGCGCATCGTGCCAAGAAATTTGATCCGGAGGAGGTATTTCATCTCTTGGCAAAGTACGGAATCCGGAATGCCTTCATGCCTCCAACAGCGCTTAAAATGATGAGACAAGTGAAAGACCCGAGCAGTCGCCATGATTTTCATATGCGAACCATCGGAAGCGGCGGAGAAGCACTCGGGGAGGAACTCCTGGCGTGGGGCAGAGACGTCATGAATTTGACTATCAATGAATTTTACGGACAGACCGAGTGCAACTTAGTGGTGGGGACCTGTTCGGAAGTAATGGAAGTCAGGCCCGGTTCAATGGGAAAAGCGATTCCCGGCCACAGGGTGGAGGTGGTAGATGAATCCTGCATGCCGCTGCCTTCCGGCACGATTGGTGAGATTGGCATCAAGGGTCCTGATCCGGTTATGTGTATGGAATACTGGAAAAATAGAAAGGCCACCGAAAAAAAATATGTAAATGACTGGTGGCTGACCGGAGATTTGGCTAGAAAAGATGAGGCAGGGTATTTTTGGTTTGTCGGCAGAAAAGACGATCTTATCACCAGTTCAGGGTATAGGATAGGGCCTGCGGAAATAGAGGAGTGCATCATGAAACACCGTGCGGTCAGCATGGTGGCAGTGATAGGAAGCCCTGACAAGGTGAGGACGGAAATCGTGAAGGCCTTCGTAGTCCTGAAAGAAGGCATGGTCCCCGGCCTCGATCTCGAAGAGGATATCAAGCAGTTCGTGAAGACGCGTTTGGCTGCCCATGAATACCCCAGGGAAATTGAATTTGTGAGTGCGCTTCCCATGACGACCACCGGCAAGATCATGCGAAAGGAATTGAGAGCGCTGGAAGTGGAAAGAAAGGCCCGGGAAAAGCCCTAGGGCTTCCGGACGAATCAATCATCCTGGTTGGTGCCTGTCCGCAAGTAATTGCCGGGCACCGGCAGGTTTCAAAAATCCACTGAATTTTACCGTACACCCAGTCGTCCATTACCCAAAACACGGCCGCTCATTTCCACTGGACACGGCAAATTGGTCGGAAGTCTGGTTGTTCCACTTTAAATTTTCTCCCAGCACGGGTTGTGTGCTGAACGAGGCTGAGGCGGATACGTATGACCGAAACAGGCCAGATAATTGTCGGTATTTTTGTCCTGGTGCTCGTCTATATGCTCACAAGGCGGTTCCACGCCTGGAGTATGAAGCGGGCATTGGATTCAATCCTCAACGACCTTGAAAAGAAAGGAGCCGTAGATCATGCTTCTGCAGTCAAGCTCCCGTATGCCACTGTAGGCATCTTCAGGTTCGGGATGAGGGATTACCGGCCGAAGGCACTTGAATACCTTGTTTCCAGCAATGTGGTGGGAAGAACAGAGGATGCCAGATTCTATTTGAAGGAAAAAGTCTTGCAGAGACCGGACATGGGCTGAGGTTCGGAGGGTGGTAAAGGGTGATAAATATCCTCCGGCTTCCCTTTCGTGCAATGTATGGGGCGTCGGGGGACCGTTACTCGGCGGCCTCTCAGACAGAATCGGGTATAGAAAACCCTTTATATGGCAGGTTGAGCTGCATAAGATGGGGCATGATCCTTTCGTCTGCCTTTCAAGTGATAGGGTGATTTATTGCTGAAGAAGAGCGCAATATGGATAGTGTTTTTCCTGGTCTTCGCACTAGGAGCCGTCGATTCGAGGGCCTCCTGGCTCATTGATCAAAAGGAGTATCACATCTCGGC
>Ga0315542_1000130_pt1 | contig 39737 bp, 31 predicted proteins | sample SalMarSW160120MG_FD_202541 | JGI IMG/M metagenome (GOLD analysis project Ga0315542, IMG submission 202541) | Salt marsh sediment microbial communities from the Plum Island Ecosystem LTER, Massachusetts, United States - Salt Marsh Sediment SW1601-20 ...
AGGACTATCTTCAACACCTCGTTCTTCAGGTACCCGTCGACGGCGCCCACCTGGGTCGCGGTGCGCTGGGTGCCCACACTCAGGGCCTCCTTGAGGCCGCGCGCCACGGTCTCCTCGTTCAGCGGCGCGGAACCGCCAAGGATCGTGTCCAGGTCGCTGTTCTGCAGGCCAGCGCAGCCGGCGAGGAACAGGCTGGTGCACGCAACGAGGCCAATCAGCAAGGTCCGCATGGTCCGTCTCCTCGGTGTGGCGGGATGCGATACCGCGGGCATGATATCCGCCAGCCGCTGGCCCGTGATCCCCGTATCCCGTGCCAGGTTTCCCAGCCGGTCTCTGTGCGCTCGCTCGACCTGGGAAGTCGATGGCGGCATTCTGCCACCGGGCCAGGGCCCGATCAACCCTGATCGTCGACGGGGCCGCGGACGCCGCAGTCGCCGCCGCAGGTAGAACTGGAGTTCCCGCAGACCAGAACCGCACGAAAGCACGCCGGGGAAGACGGTGGACGAGAACGGGGCTGTCTTTCCTGCACCCCGGCCTGCGAGTGCGCCCTCGCAGCTTTCCTCTTACAATGGCAGCCGATGACGATCCGCCGGACCCGGCCGCGTTGCACGCCGCACACGCCGCGTCGTCGGGGATCAGCCAGGACGAGGAGTGCCCCATGAGCGCCTGGACCGCCGGGGACATACCGGATCAATCCGGCCGCGAGGTCGTCGTGACCGGGGCCAACACGGGTATCGGCTTCGAGACGGCGCGGGCGCTGGCGCGCAAGAGTGCGCACGTGACTCTGGCCTGCCGCAACGTGGAAAAGGGCCGGGAGGCCGTCAGACGCATCCTGGCCGAGTCGCCGGATTGCGCGGCCTTCTTGATGCAGCTCGACCTGGCCGACCTGCGCAGCGTCGAGGCCTTCGCTGCGCGATACCGGGAGCAACACGAACGGCTCGACCTGCTCATCCTGAATGCGGGCGTCATGATCCCGCCCGCGAGCAAGACGGCGCAGGGGTTCGAGCTGCAGTTCGGGGTGAACCACCTGGGTCACTTCGCGCTCACGGGGGCGCTGCTGCCCCTGGTGCGGGCCACCGAGGGATCGCGCGTGGTCGTCCTGTCAAGCACCGCCGCCACCCGAGCGGTCATGCGCTTCGACGATCTGAACTTCGAGAAGCGAGGCTACAGGGCGTGGCAGGCGTACGGCCAGAGCAAGCTCGCCAACCAGCTCTTCGCCCTTGAGCTGCAACGCCGCCTGCGGGCGGCGGGATCGTCCGTGATCGTCACGGCGGCCCATCCCGGCTGGACGGCGACGGACCTGCAGCGCAACAGCGGCCTGATGAGATTCCTCAACCGTTTGTTGGCGATGCAGCCGCCGCAGGGTGCGTTGCCCACCTTGCGAGCCGCGACCGATCCCGAGGCGGCCGGCGGCGACTACTACGGGCCGGACGGATTCTTCCAGATGCGGGGGTATCCCGAGCGCGTCGACATGGTGAAGCAAGCGCGGAAGGCCGGTGATGCGGCGAGGCTCTGGGAGATCAGCGAGAAGCTGACCGGCGTGCGCTACGACCTGCCAAAGGCATGCAGGTGACGGCCGTTACGGTTGCCCGCAGCCGCTCCCTTGGTTTGACGGGTCACGCCCAGACGGCGGCGGGCCGGCCGCGGCCCGCCTCGATCACGTCCCGAGATAGGCTTCCAGCCGATCGAAGGCCAGGTTGATGGTCTCCTCCGGCACGCAGAAGGACATTCGCAGATGGGCCTCACCACTGGGTCCGAAGGCCACTCCGGGCGTCGTCGAGACCTTGGCCTCCCGCAGCAGGCGCTTGCAGAAGGAAAGGGAGTCGCGCCCCTCCGCCACGAGGATGTGAGGAAACATGAGGTAGGAACCGCCAGGCTTCTGGTACGTGAAGACCGAGGGCAGCCCGTCGAGCCGCTCGCACATCAGATCCCGTGTCCGCTGGTAGTGAGCCCGGTATGATTCCACGCAATCCTGAGGTCCGTGCAGAGCCTCCAGGGCCGCATACTGCGATATCACGGGTGCGCAGATGGCGAAGGGGATGTGGGCCTTGCCGATCTGGGGAATCCAATCATCATGGGCGTGCAGGTACCCGATTCGCCAGCCCGTCATGGCGTAGGTCTTGGTGAAGGTGAAGCAACTGATCGTCCGCTCCCTCATGCCGGGCAGGGTCGCGAAGCTGCAATGCCGGTGCTCGTCGAAGACGAAGTACTCGTAGGCCTCGTCGGTGATCACCACCAGATCGTGATCGGTAGCGACCGCGGCCAGCTGGCGCAGTTCCGCCTCGGCGAACACGGTTCCAGTGGGGTTGCAAGGCGAGCAGAAGAGGATGGCTTTCGTGTGCGGCGTGATCGCCTTCCTGATCGCGTCGATATCCAGATGGAAGCCGGCCTCCTCGCGGCAGGGAACCAGCACCGGCTTGGCCGAGGCCATGACCACCTGCCGGATGTGCGTCGAGTAGGTGGGATCGGGCAGCAGGACCTCGTCTCCGGGGTCCACGACGGCCATGACCGCCGCCGCCAGCCCTTCAATGGCGCCGACGGTCACGATGATCTGCGCAGCCGTGGCTTTGATCCCGTTGTCGCGCTGCAACTTGTCAACGATCGCCTGGCGCAGGGCGGGCAGACCGGTCGTCGGCGAGTAACCGCCCACCAGACCGTCACGAATAGCCTGAACGGCGGCTTCCTTGATGTGTTCGGGGGTATCGACGGTCGGCTTGGCCCAGGAGAGAAATGCGACGTCCTCGACCTGCTGGGACAATCTGGTCATCTCGTGAATCGCCGAGGGAGCGATGCCCGCGACCCGGCGCGAGATCCGATCTTCAATGTTCATGTTACCCTCCCCCCTGAATTCGTTCACGGGTATTGCTTCATCAACGTCAACAGCCGCTTGCCCGGGATCTGGCGGAAGGTCGCTCCCTGCCCGACCGCCTGCAGCGCCGCCGGAATATCCTGCACGCGCGTCCCACAGATGGCATCCACTCCGTGCTCGAACAGGAGCGGTGAGAGAGGGGTGCTGGCGCCGACCAGGACGACATAGGCTTCCGGGCGACAGCAACCGATCAGGTCATCGAAGGTGTGGTTGATGAGAGACGTGCCGGTGAGGGCCACGACGTCTGCCCGCGGAAGGACCTTTCCGGCTTCCTCGGCCGGCAAATCCCCCGTCCTGGGTCGGTGTTCCAGCACCCAGCACTCGGCGGCCACGCGCCTTACCGGTTCCACGAAGGGGAAATGACCCACCACGGCCACCCGGCGCCCGGTCCCCCTGGCCAGGATGATCTCTTCCGCGTTGATTTCTTCGCAGGCGGCCTCGTCCACTTCCAGGAGCGCGTTGTAGGCGGCCATTCCGACGCTGGCCTGCTCGGTGCTGGCCGAGCGCAACCAGCCGGCCAGTTCAAAGGCACCATGATCCTCGAGGCGTCCGGCTTGCGCTATCGGCGGTCCGGCAGCATGGGACTCCCCCCGGAGCATCGAGGCCAGACCGCAGCGGGGTGGATCGCTGTCCAGGACCACCGCTGTCCAGAAAGCCCCCACCACAACCTGCTGGACCCCTGCATCGCGTGTCATGCCGCCCAGCAGCGTCTCGATGACGTTCATGCGCTGCCCCCTTTGCACTCCGTCCGCATTTCAGGGAACATGCACTCCGCCGGCGGATCACGCCAGTCCTCATGCCTGAATGTTCAAGAACAGGCGACAGCCGAAGGGCTCCAACTCGAAGGAAGCGAATTCATGCCCACCGGGTGGTGGCAAGGCCCGGTCACGGAAGATCCGGATCAATGTGGGAGGACCGTCCTGAACAACAGCGCTTGGCCACAGATTCGGAATGGTCTACGATCTCATCGATCTGGTATTTGTCGGCTGATCAGCCGAAAGGCTTCCTCATGATTGGGAAGACGCTGGCCCACTACGAGATCCTCTCCAAGATCGGCGAGGGCGGGATGGGCGAGGTCTGGCGGGCTCGCGATACCAGTCTCGATCGTGAAGTGGCCATCAAGATCCTGCCGGAAACGTATGCCGCCGACACCGACCGCCTGAAGCGCTTTGAACGAGAAGCGAAGCTGCTGGCATCTCTCAATCACCCAAACATCGCGACGGTTTACGGCCTGCACGAAGCTGACGGCGTTCATTTCATTGCGATGGAACTCGTGCCCGGCATGAGCCTGGCAGCACGCCTCGTACGCGGCGCCATGCCGGTAGCCGAAGCCCTGAGGATGGCGCGGCAGATCGCCGAGGCGCTCGAAGCCGCCCACGAACGCGGCGTCATCCACCGGGATCTCAAGCCTGCGAACATCATGGTTCGCGACGACGGCACCCTCAAGTTGCTCGACTTCGGGCTGGCCAAGTCTTCGGGTACGCAAACGGCGGCTGCCGACAAATCGAGGGCAGCCACGGTAGCCCTTGCCGGGACGTTCGACGGTGCGATACTGGGCACCGCGACCTACATGAGCCCGGAACAGGCTCGTGGTCAGCCTCTGGACAAGCGAACGGACATCTGGTCCTTCGGCTGCGTGTTGTACGAGCTGTTGACGGCCCGACGTTGCTTCGCCGGAGAGACCTCATCCGACACCCTGGCCAGGATTCTGGAGCGGCAGCCTGACTGGTCCGTTTTGCCAGAGGAGGTTCCGAAGGAGGTCCGACGACTACTAACTCGCTGTCTGCGGAAGGACCCGAAGGAAAGGCTCCGCGATATCGGCGATGCCCGGATCACCATCGAGGATCTCCAGGAAGCCGATGAGACGACAACGACGACGGCACTCAACGGCCGGCGCAATGCGCTCTGGCTGGCCATCGCTGCCTTGGCGGTTGTCTGCGCCGCCGTGGTGGGCTGGATGGCCAGGAAGCCTGCGCCTCCAGGTTCTCCTTCTCCGACCCGGCTGGTCGTCAGTCTCCCAGCGCAACATCACCTGGCGATTGCGCTCGACTTTTCGCTGGCGATCTCACCCGATGGAACGGTTCTCGTCTACGGGGCGTCATCTTCTCCCGGCAACCCACCTCGCCTCTACCTGCGCAGGCTGGATCAATTCGAGGCCGTGCCGATTCCGGGCACCGAGGGAGCGTTTGGACCGTTTTTCTCTCCCGACAGCCGCATGCTGGGTTACATCGCTAATGCCAAGCTGTACACGATTGCGGTGGACGGAGGCACTCCTGTCGAGATCTGTCAGCTCGGGCAGGCGATTCCCGGTGCCTGCTGGGGATCGGATGGTTGGATCTACTTCGTTCAATCACTGGGCCGTGGGCTGTCTCGCGTTCGGGCTGGTGGGGGAACCCCCGAAGTCCTGACCTCTCCGAACGCCGTCGCGGGCGAGACCTGCCACGGGTGGCCGCAATTGCTTCCGGACGGAAAACACCTGCTGTTCACTCTCCAGAGCGTCGGGGGCTCGCAGATCGCCGTGCTTTCTCTGCAAACCGGGCAGTGGCACGCCATCGAGAAGGGAATAGGAGCGGCACGGTATCTTCCCTCGGGCCACCTGCTCTTTGCGCGGCACGAGGGCCTGACGGCCGTCGGCTTCGACATCGAGAAACTGGAAGCGACGAGCGCTCCCGTCGTGGTGCTCGAGGACATCTACACGATGCCCGCCATGTACGGGATCGGTCTGGCGGCGTATTCCGTGGCCGACGACGGGCGGCTCGTGTATCTGGCGGCCGGTGCCGCCGCGAGTCAAAACAAGTTGGTCTGGGTCGACCGCAATGGACAGATCAGCCCTCTGAGCAGCAAACCCAGTGCCTATGAATGGCCTCGTCTTTCTCTCGACGGTGGGCGCGTGGCGGTCACTGCGCGGACAGCGGACGGAAAGTTGGATATCTGGACTCTCGATATCGAGCGCCAGGCTTGGACCAAGCTGACGTTCCAGGGATCGGGCATCCTGCCGTGCTGGACGCCCGACGGAAGCGAGATAGTGTTCGCATCGCCAAAGGCCAATACCAGTGTGAGCGCAATATACCGAGCGGCAGCGGACGGCAGCGGTCAGCCGCAACTCATCCTGGATGGCGCCAATCCTCGCTTTCCCATCGCCTGGTCTCCCGACGGACGACATCTGGCCTTCGTGGAATGGCATCCCCAGAACATGAGGGATATCTGGATCTATTCGGAAGCTGGACACCCCCAGACTGAGTCCATCATCGCCACGCCGTTCGATGAGTATGCTCCCAAGTTCTCGCCCGACGGACGCTGGCTGGCCTATGTGTCCAACGAGTCGGGGCGCTACGAGGTTTATGTGCGGCCCTTCCCGAAGGGTCACGGTCGGTGGCTAGTATCCGTGGGGGGCGGCACAGAGCCGCTGTGGTCTCCGAATGGACAAGCGCTATTCTATCGCACCGGCAACGAGATGATGGAGGTCTCCGTCCGGACCGAGCCGACATTCAGCGTGGAGCCTCCGACCCTAGTGTTCACACACGCCTTCAAGTCGGGTATCTATGGCACACTGTCTTACGACATCACGGCCGACGGTCAGAAGTTCCTAATGATCGAGAGAAATCTCGAGATGATTCCCAACGAGCTGAATGTCGTGCTCAACTGGGGCGAGGAACTACGGAGGAAGGTGCCGGTTCCGCCGCATTGATTGCCTCTGGCCTTGAACGACACGGTATTTGATGACTCCATGGAAGGGGAAGGTCGATGAAATTCAAGATCGCAGTCCTCGGAATGTGGGCTCTCGGAATTCTGGTCATGTGCAGCGGCTGCTCGACGGGATCGACCACCGAGGAGATCGAGCAACAGAACATGGCGATCATCCGCAAGGCCCATGCAGACCTCCAGCGCGGCGACGTCGAGTCATTCAAGGCTGTTATATCACCAGACTATGTCCGCCATTGCCAGGCCATGCCTCCCGACCTGCAAGAGATTCATGGCACGGCCGAGTTCTTCGGCTTCATCGAGGAGTTTCTCAAGGCGGTCCCCTCGTACCAAGATTCGCTCAGCAACATGATTGCTGACGGCGACAAGGTCGCCTATATATCCACGATGACCGGCAAGCAGACCGGCCCCCTGGGCGACCTACCCGCGAGCGGTAGGAATTTCACGCTGGTCAACATCATTATTCAGCGGCTCGAGAACGGCAAGGTCGCCGAGACATGGGTCAGCTGGGATAACGTGGCTTTCCTGTCTCAGCTCGGGTTCATGCCATAGACAGTCTGCAGCAGCAATGGCGGGTCTTGAAGCCCGGAGGAACAGCCATGAGACTCCTGGCCGCTTTTTTCCCTGTCTTGATCTTCGTCGCGATGCCCCAGATCTGTACGGCACTTGATGAGCTGGATTCGAGAGACCTCGAAAACCACATTTGGACCCTGGAAAACGCATATGTGACCGCATACAAGAACGCCGATCACGACGCGATACTAGCTCTCATGCATGAGCGGTTTCTCGGCTGGCCGGATTCCGAGGACATGCCGATTGAATATCTCCAGGTACAGGGATTTCTTAAGGAGAAATACGGTGTACCGGGCGCTTGGGACTTCAAGATCGATAGAGCGGGTATCCGTATTCAGGGTGACGTGGCGATCACGCACTACCTCCTTATCGCGACGGCGAACGATGCCGAGGGCGGTGACCAGGCGCAAGTCACTCGGATAACACATACCTGGATCAGGGTGGGCCCTGACTGGAAGATCCTTGGCGGTATGAGTAGCGTACGGTGAATGTCGGAGAAGTCCGCCCGGCCGCGATCCTGCGATTTCACAATCCTGACTTGCCAACGATGGCCACAATTGCGCATGCTAGAAGCGGCATCGCAAGGTGCGGGCTTGCGAAGGAATGGTTAGATTCGGATAAATGAGCTGGAACGAGCGAAAGTGAGTGAAGGCATGGATTCGGATTCGGGCATTTGGGCGAGCAGGCACGCCGCACCCATTTCGCTTGGTGAACTCGATATCAGTCTTGTCGAGGATCGCCTGGCCGAATTCCTCGAACGGTACGGCGCGCCAATCATCATTGGATCACAGCTGGCTGCTGTCATTGGAGAAGGAAGCGGCGAGGAGCGTCTGGCTCGGCTGATCGCGGCCTGCGGCTTCGAGGGCCAAGCCGAGACCTTCATTCGCGAGGTCCTGGACGAGTTGAGCCGGGCGTCGCCCCGGTCCGTAGCGAGGGTACGTTTCGGGGATATCCAGTTGCCTTCCGAGCTCTTGCTCATGTTCCTGGAAGAAATGATGCCGGGCAACGGCTTCGTCAACATCCGAAGCCTGGAGCAATACGAGGCGCTGTGCAACGTCAAGATCCCCGACGATGAACGCGACAAAATCAGTCAGGTGCTACGTGAGTACCCGGTGCGGCTGTCCCACCATACGCTGCGGATGGTCCGGCTGTCCCAGGGCATCGGCTACCAGTTCCTCCCATTCAGCGACGAGCTCTCGGACAAGGGGCAGGTCCACACCTGGATCGGCCAGTTCCATCAGGGTGTGGTCGAGCAGATGTACGACAACCGCGTCATCCTGGTGCTCCACATGAGCTGTCCGGTCTACTGTCGTTTCTGCTTCCGCAAGCACAAGGAGTGCCGGGAGCAGCCCCCCCCCACGGTGGAGGACGTGAATGCGGCGCTGGACTACCTCGGGAGCAATGATCACATCAGGGAGGTCGTGCTCACCGGGGGCGAGCCGCTGATGAATCGAAAGACGGTGGAACAGACGATCTACGGGCTGGCGCGCATCCCCCACATCGAGACCGTGCGCGTTGCGGCCCGGACGATATCCTATTATCCCCAGATGTTGAGACGTCACAACGAGTTCTGGATGCGCTTCCTGATCAAGGCACGCAGGGACCTGGCGGTTGTCGGCAAGCATCTCGAGGTGGCCGGGCATTTCATCCATCCGGACGAGGCCTCGATCGCGACGCTCGAGGTCATCGCCGAGCTGGCGCGAAACGGCATCCCGGTCTACGTCCAGACGCCCTTCCTCGCCGGATGCAACGACGACGGCGAGGTGCTGGCCCGGCTCTTTCACGAGCTCCGGCTGCGCGGTGCGGAGATGCATTACATCTTCTTCCCCTGCAGCGCGATCAAGGGAAATCGGCGCTACTGGAGCCCGATATCGACGGCCTTGCGCGCCGGCAACGTCCTGCGGGCTCTGCTCTCGGACCGCGCGATTCCTCACATGACCACGGCGACCAGGATCGGGAAGATCGACTGGTTCACCAGCGGCTGGGCGGTGGAGCGCGACGAGGATGACCCCGACTTCCTGTGGATCCGGACTCCGTACACGCGCCAGTACTTCTCCCAGTTTGTCGACGACCTGGAAATGGACGGCCTGCGCGAGAACGAGGATGGCATGCTGGAAGCACGTTTCATGGCCGATATCGGCGACGATTCACTTTTCGTCGCGCCGCGCATCAAGCTCCCGGATGTCGACGACCTCGACGAAGAGGACTTGCCCTTCGATGAGGAGCAGATCAGCGAGCTCTACACATACCTGCCCGATATCGGGCCCGACATCGTCGCCTGCGGGTGCGAGAAGCTCTGTCGCGTGCACCTCACCCGCGTCGAGCTTCGCGCGGACTGCGACGAGAGTCAGCTGATGCAGATCATCGACTACATAGCGTCGCAACCGGAGATCACGGACGCCGTGCTGCGAACCGATACCGGCCTGCCGGATTCCCTGGAGGAGATCGAGCGCGTCGTGGCCGCCCTGCGAGCCGGCACGGACGTGCGGTCCTTTCGGATGCGAAGCCGCATATTTCACGATGAACCCCTGCTCTACGACGCATCCGTGGTGGAGCGCTACTCGGCATTGCAAAACCTCGACGTGGCCGATCCCGTGCGATTCGAGCTGGAGACGCTGGTTCTGAGCCCGGACCAGCTCCAGGATTCCCACCGCCGGATCGTCGAGCTCTTCCATCAGCACGGCGTCACGGTCTATCTCAACTGCTGCCTACTGCACAATATCAACGACAGCCCGGTCGCGATGCGGGCGCTGTCCTCCAAGTGTCGCCGGTTCGGCTTCGAGTTCCACCACCTGTACGTCGCGGGCGCACAGATGCAGCGGCGCTGGAATGCCGGACGATCCCTGGATCTCGACACGATCGTCGGTATAGCCACGGAGCTTCGCCGAAACGGCAGCGGCCGAGAGCTGCCGCGCCTGATCATCTCGACCGAGCTGGGGGAAGTGGACTTCGGGCCGGGCTGTCACATCCGTCCCGGCCCCCACCGGGGAGTGGCGGAGATCACGCTGTGGCCCTACCAGCTGGACTACTTCCGCTCCATGGACCGCTCCTTCGACTGGCCCGAAGAGGTGCGCGAGGAAGAGGGGTGCCCAGTGGTCAGCATGCCTGGACTTCGCTGCCGACATACCTGGGGCCCGCCACGTCGCCCGTAGCGGTCACTGGAAGGGGCCGACGATGTCCACAACCCTGCTGTTCGAGAAGGGGCGTGTCTACCCCATGTCGCGACCGCCGATCGACGACGGCGCGTTGCTCGTCGAAGATGGCAAAATCGTCTATGTCGGCCCGCGCGAGCACCTGGGAACGGTGGGAGGACGAGGGCTTCGGCGTATCGATCTGGGCCCACGGGCGCTGCTGCCGGGGCTCTGCGACAGTCACCTGCATCTGATGGAGACGGCCGAGTGGCAGGATGATCTCGACCTGCTCGGGTGCGAGTGCTTCGATGATGTGCGCAACCGATTGGGCGCGCGTGTACGGCGGGTCCCCGCCGGCCGTTGGATTGTGGGTTTCGGCTGGGAGCGCGAGAAGCTCTTTCGCCACCAACCGCCCACGGTAACATCGCTGGATCAGGCCACCTCCGAGCACCCGGTCTTTCTCGTCAGCAAGGATGCGCACAGCGTCTGGCTCAACAGTCTCGGCCTGCGGGCCTTGCACTCGCTCGACAGGTTGCCGGAAACCTGTGCCATCGACCGGGATGAGCGCGGGGAGACGGGTCTGTGCTTCGAGGCCGTTCTGGATCTTCGCCATCTTCTGGTTCCGCCTCGCACAGCGCAAGCAAAGAAGCGCCTGCTGGGACCCTGCATCCGTGGCCTCTACTCGTGTGGCGTCACGGCCGTGCACAGCTTCGGCGACCTCGAGAGCGCCTGCCTCCTGCGTGAGCACATGCTTCAGGGAGGCGACCGAATCCGTACGCTGTGGAACTTCATCCTGGATCTGGACGAACTCGAAGCGCAGCGCCCGATGCTGGACGAGGTCCTCCCCGGCTGGTTCCACCGGGGCAACGCCAAGCTCTTCCTCGACGGCACCTTCGGCTCCTGGACTGCGGCGCTGAGCCGGCCGTACGTTGGGCGCGAAGACCATGGCCTGCTGAACCTGTCCCGAGAGGAACTGCAGCACGCCCTGCGTCGGTTGCGGAGCCATGGCCTGGAGTCCGCGATCCACGCCATCGGCGATCGTGCCTTCGCAACGGCGCTCGAGGCGCTGATGGCGGTGGGCGGCGGCTTCGACGGCCATCGCATCGAGCACGTCCAGCTTGTCACCCCGGGCATTCTCCAGCGGTTCGACCTGCGAGGCCTCCATCTGGGGATGCAGCCGTCGCACATGTGGGGTGATCGCGAGCTGGTGCGCAGCCACCTACCAGCCGAGCTGCACGACGGCGCTTACATTCTGGCCGATCTGTGGAACTGCGGCGCCAACATCTGCTTCGGCTCCGACGCACCCATCGAGAAGCCCGACCCGCTCAAGGGGATACTCGCCGCGGTTCATCGGCGAGTCGGAGAGGACGAAGCCTGGAACGCGTCCCAGTGTCTTTCGCTGCACCAGGCCCTGGAAGCCCACTCCACGAATCCCGCACGCCTTCCGCGCGCCCCTAGCGCCGGTGAGCTGCGGGTGGGGTTGCCTGCGGATCTCGTCGTGCTCGCCGTGGACCCGCAGGAGTTCGGAGGCTCTCCGGATCAAGAACCCGGCGAAGGGTGGCCGGTCGATCTCACCTTCCTGGATGGGCGCTGCGTGTACCAGCGCTGACGTGCAGGAGAGAGTTGGTGTGCTAGACCTGATCACGCATGCGCCCGTCCTGCTCTGGTAGAGCAATGCCAAGCTTGCGGATTCTGCGTAGTAGTGTGGTGCGGTGCATTCCCAGCTCCCTCGCTGTCTTCCCCCTGTGCCAGCTGTTCTTCCGCAACACCTCGAGGATGAACCGTGCCTCGTTGTCGGCCAAGGTTCGCAGGGGCAGCACCCTGTTGACGCGGGCGGCCTGCAGCAGTTCCGGGGGGAGATCGGAAGGCACGATCTCGGGTCCCTTGCACAAAACGCAGGCACGCTCGATGGCATTCTCGAGCTCCCGCACGTTCCCTGGAAATCCGTAATTCCGCAGGAGGTCCAACGCCTCGTCACTGATGCCGATAACGCGCTTCTCCTGCTGGATGGAGTAGCGGTCGATGAAGTGCTGGGCGAGCAAGGCAATGTCCTCTGGCCGGTCCGCCAGAGGAGGTATTTCAACGCTGAGGACATTGATACGGTAGTAAAGATCGCGGCGGAACGAGCCTGCTTCGATCATGCTCTCCAGGTCCTGATTGGTGGCCGCCAGAACCCGGACGTCCGCCTGCCGGGGCTCCACGTCGCCCAAGCGCTCGTACACCCTGTCCTGCAGGAACCTGAGCAGCTTGACCTGCGTTGTCATGGGCAGATCCCCGATCTCGTCCAGGAATAGCGTGCCCCCGGAAGCGGCCGCGATCCTGCCCGGATGATCCCTCACAGCCCCGGTGAAAGCTCCGGCACGATAGCCGAACAGCTCCGACTCGATCAGCGTCTCCGGTAGAGCTCCGCAATTGACCGTCACCAGGGGTTCATTCCGCCGCTCACTCAGCTTGTGCATGATCTTGGCAAGGAGGGTCTTACCGGTTCCGGTCGCGCCCCGGACGAGAACCGTGGTGTCGCTCTGCGCAATGGTGGGGAGGATCTCGAAAATCTGCCGAATCGCCGGATTGCAGGAGACGAAATCCGAGAAGGGATCGACCTGCTCGACCTGGGCCATGACGCGCTTGACGATGTTCAGGTTGCGGAAGGTCTCGACCCCGCCGACAACCCTACCGGAGGCGTCGCGGATGAGCGCCGTGGAGATCGTGGCAGGAATGCGACGCCCAGAGACGTCCCGCATGTGAATCAGCATATCCACGATGGGTTGACCCGTCTCCATGGTGTACCGCAGGGCGCAGGCGTCGGGACAGATGTTGGCATTGATCACCTCGTGACAAGGGCGACCCAGGGCCTCCTCCCGCGAGATCCCGAGAGTCTCTTCGGCCGCACGGTTGAAGCACGTGAGACGCCACGCGGAATCCACGGCGAAGACACCGTCGCTGACGCTCAAGAGGATCGTTTCGAACCTCGTGGCCGAGCGCGTGATGTCTCCAGGGTCGGGGAAGGGTGACTTGCTTCCCGACTCGCTTGCCACTGTCTGACTCCTGGTTGGCGATTCACTGCCTTGCTAGCAATAAGGCACATACGCATCAATAATATCATATTATCGTAGCAAAATCACATCAATGCATTCAGACAGGGGGCAAGGCTCGACATCCAGCATTTGTGTAACGTATTGGAATTCCTGGTCTTAAGCGTAAAATGAAATCCGTTATCGGAATGGCGTCTTCCATGCTATAGATCGGTCAAGACGGTGAGCTGAAGCGCTGGAGCCTTGACCCGAGGTGAGAGTGATGTGCCAAAAGACGGATGAGGGAGACGATCGGCGGCTGTCCGTGCCGCCGCACAAGCCGGCCCGACCCATGAAGGTGGTCGTCGACAAGGACGGATGTCCATGGCTTTGCGATCTGGACGTTGACGACCGAAGTGATCTGCAGGCTCAGGGCTGCTGGCGCTGCGCTGACGTGCCGTTCACACGGACCACGTAATGGAGGCCGGAGGGGACACGGATCGTTCGGGCGCCTCCCTCGCGCCGCGAGGTCGCGATGACCCAGAATACCGATCATCCAGCCCTGACATGACGGGGGTTCGATAAGATCACCCCATAGAGAGGAGAGAACGATGGAGAGCGACACCAGAATCGAGGCGACGACCGAGACGCACAAGCCGGCCCGCCCGCTCAAGTTCTTCAGGGACAAGAACGGCGACGGCTGGCTCTGCGACAAGGACATCGATCCCCATGGCGACCTCGAGGCACAGGGGTGCTGGCGCTGTGAGGACATGGCGTTCCCGGATGGCGGTCGCTGACGGTCATTGCCCGGGGTGCCGGACCGGACACCACGTCGCCATGCCGGTCCGGCAGCCCATTCATTTGCAAAGATAGGTATTCTGGTCATCCCCAGGCTATTCGGGTGATCGAGACTTCCCGCCCGGGCTCCAATTCCCTTTACTTTCCAGGATCAGCAGGCACTGATAAGATGGTGTTTGTCGCATGATAATGCGGTCCAGCGGGAGGCCATCTAGATGAAACAGCCGGAGCACATTCCCGACGGGCCGGTCTTCCGGTTCCTGATCCCGCCGGAGCCGCGACGATACACCGGGCAACGCTGGGTCAAGATGATCGCGCGATCGACTCACGTCATCCTGGCCGGAATCTATCTCGGCGCCCTCGTCTTCCAGGTCGAACCCGCGATCCGCTGGCCATGGTTCCGGGCCGCGCTGCTTTCCGGCTTCTTGATCGTCTGCCTGGACCTGTACGAGAGCGGCGGGTTCCTTCTGCAGGTACGCGGTCTGGTGACGGCGGCGAAGCTGCTCTTGCTCGCGTTGTTGCCGGTGTTCGGTACGGCGGGAGTTTGGGTCGTCGCCGGCGTGGCGTTCTTGTCCGTGATCTCGAGCCACGCTTCGGCAGACTTCCGCTACTTCTTGATCTGGGGGCGCGGGCGGATCGAGGCGGCGGAGACCAGGGGCTGAATGCGCCGCCGGGCGCTTCGGCGTACACTTCCGGCAGCCTCGCAGCGGTCTCGACTTGCGTGAGTATCCATGGTACGATTCCGGATCTGAGCCGGTGGCACGATCCACGAGGAGGAGATTGTGCGGCGCCTCGATCCCCTGCATGAATCCGCGGAGCGGACAAGACCAGTGACAGGAACCGGCTGGCGTCTAGTCTGCCTGGTCCTGCTGGCCTCGGCCTGGGGGCTCAGCGAGCTGATCGGCGGCCCGACGGTCTTGCTCACGGCCGTGGCCCTGCTCCTGCTCGCCATGGCTCGATCCCTCATCAACCGTCCCGGCTCCTCGACGGCCATGGCTGCGATCGCCGTGCTCTTCAAGTCGGTCAACACCGCACCGTTCCTCTGTCACCTGGCGGGGATCGCCCTGCTTGGCCTCGCATTCGACATCATGGCCTCTCTTCTGTGGCGGGACGATCGCAAACCGTACCTCCGCACGGCCTTCACGGGAATGCTCAGCGCTTATCTGAGCTGCCTCCTCTTCGGCGCCTCGATGATTTGGATCTTCAAGTTCAGGCACTGGGCGGGCGGCGGGATCGAGCGCCTCGGGGAGTACATGCTGTCCTCCGGAAGTCGAGGAGCGCTCACCGCTGTACTCATCGTGCCCGCCGGCCTCTGGCTCGGCCGTCAGCTGGTACATCAAGCCGCAGGCCGTCCGCGTGCGGTCCTGCGCGCGGCCGCGGCGATCTGCCTGGCCCTCTGGGTGCTGGGGCCTTTTGCCGGCTAAACGACATTTTCACAAGTACCTGCTTCATTCTGCCTGTTCACTCTTGACATCGCCATTGAAACGGAATAAGTTTTGCTCAGGTTTTCGAACGAACGTTCGAACGGTAGGATATGATGCCACTCCAGACAGCATGCAATCGACCCTCCGCCTTCGACTTGAAGCGGCTGCAAGTTCTGTCGGCGGCAGCGCGAGTCTTCTGCGCGGTGGGCTACAACAAGGCTTCCATGAGGCGCATCGCGGCGGAGGCCCGGGCCAGCCTGGCCGGGATCTACCATTACGTCGCGAGCAAGGAAGAGCTCCTCTACTCGATCCAGCTCCACACCTTCGACTCGTTGCTCCGGGGTCTGCGGATCAGCCTCGAAGGGATCGTCAATCCCCGTGAGCGCCTCGGTGCGGCCGTGCGCAATCACATCCGTCATTTCGGCGCGAACATGCCCGAACTCAAGGTCTGTGCCCGCGAGCTGGAGACCCTCAAAGGCGAAGCCTACGACGAGGTCCGCGATCTCCGTCGTTCCTACTTCGAGGCCGTTCACGCGGTCGTCAAGGAGCTTCGACCAGAGCCAGACGATTCCCTCCGTTCGTGGCTCGCCACGGCGAACCTGTTTGGCATGCTCAACTGGTTCTTTCAGTGGCACGACGCCGAGCGGACTCGGGTAAGCCTCGACGATCTCGCCGCGCAACAAACGGCCCTCTTTCTGGACGGGTATATCGCATCCGCCTCCCATGAAAACAGCGGAGGAAACGCATGAGATACGCAGAGACAGGATTCAATCTGGAAATCGATCTGAGCCGCGGGAACATCGAGCGGGTGGCCACGGATCCCCAGCTCACCGAGCTTCATCTCGGGGGGTTGGGCACGAACGCCAAGTTGTTCTGGGAGCGGGTTCCCCCGGAGGTCGGGCACTTCGATCCGGAGAACCTGCTCGTCTTCGGCACCGGCCTCCTGGTGGCGACACCCGCACCCGGCTGCAATCGCACCGTGGTTTCCGCCATCTCCCCGCAGACCCGGCTGTTCGGCTTCTCCATGATGGGCGGCTTCTTCGGCCCCGAGCTTAAGCGCGCCGGGTACGACAAGGTGATCTTCTCGGGCAAGTCCCCCACGCCGGTCTACCTGTGGATCCACGATAGCAAGGTGGAGCTGCGGGACGCGAAACATCTCCTGGGTCTGGGCACCCTCGAAAGTGCCGAGGTCATTCGCCAGGAGCTGAATCAACCGGACGCCGCGGTATCTTCCATCGGCCTGGCCGGCGAGAACCGGGTCTTCTATGCCTCCATCGAGCAGGGCAGGTCCAGCGCCAGCCGCCTCGGTCTGGGCGCCGTGATGGGGGACAAGAACCTCAAGGCGGTCGCCGTTCTCGGATCCGGGGACATCCATATCGCGCACCCGGTCGAGTTCATCGAACTCTGCAACGAGTCACTGGCCTACATCAGGGAGCGGGAGAAGAATCCCATCAAGGGCGTGATGCCCATCCTGGCCGGCCTGGGTTCTCCCCAGGAAATGGCCATAGACGACGAGAAGTGGCACACGGAGAACTTCGCCTGGGGCAATGCCCGCGTCCGCCGGAAGGGTTTCTGGACCGAGGAGGTCGGCGACCGGTGGACGAAAACGATGGACTCCATGCGGACCCGGCTTCTGAGCTGCTACAACTGCCCGATGAAGTGCGGCGCCGCCATCTCCGTCGATACGAGAATGTGCTCCTACATGATGAAATGCTTTTCCAAGCTCACCTACACCATGGCCGCGTTCTCGGACCTGGATTTCGGTCTGCGCATCGCTCAGAAGGCCACCGAACACGGTGTGGACGCCTTCTCGGCTCCCCAGACGATGGCCTTCGCCCTCGAGCTGCTGGAGGCCGGCATCCTGACGGACAAGGATTTTCCCGGCATGCCCCCGGACAGCGAGGGCCGGTTCTACTGGCTGCTCGACAGGATCGTCCGTCGCGAAGGCATCGGTGACGTTCTGGCCGATGGCACCTACTGGGCGGCCGAGAGGATCGGCCATGGCGCACAGGAGTACGCGCACAACAACATCAAGAAGACGGAGCAGCTGCCGCTCAAGCTGGGCATGCTGAACCAGATGTACTTCTTGATGTACTGCACCGGCGAGAAGGCCAACATCACGCAGATCGAGGGCAATTTCCCTCAGGCGCCGTTTCCCACGCGAGAAGAACGGGAGGACTTCGCCAAGAACTGGCCCCACGTCCCGGACGAGCGCTTCAAGAAGTGGTTCGAGGACTGGGAACTCCGCGGAGACAACTCGATCCCCTTCTATCCGTCGGCCGAGGCGAGCTGTGAGATCGTGCACTGGCAGGAGGAGATGCACTACATCGACGACAGCACCGGGATGTGCGCCGGATTGTCGTCCTTCCCGTACAAGCCGCCGTTCCACATCCACAATCTCCCCGCGCTGATCTCGGCGGGAGCCGGTCTCGAGCTGGACGAAGACTCCCTGGCGCATCTCACCCGGCGGAACCGAAATCTGGTCAGGTCCCTCAACATCCGCAGAGGCATGCGGCGAGCGGACGAGGCGCCCCCGGCGGATCACTGGAAGCGGAGATTCCCCGAACTCGAAGAGAAGCTGCTGGACACCTACTACGAGTTCAAGGGATGGAACCGCGAGGGCATACCCACTCGCAAGACCTTGCACGACCTGGACCTGGACTACGTGGCCGAGGACTTCCGGCAGCGGGGAATCTTGACGGAGTGACGAAGAGGCCGCTGATCCCGGCGGCCTCCAGTGATGGAAGTGAGCCTTGAAAGACCCGAAGAAGAAGATCATCAAGCGGATCATCATCGACGTGGACAAGTGCAACGGTTGCCGCGGCTGTGAGGTGATCTGCTCCGCCTTTCACGCCACACCGAGATACAGCAGCAACAACCCGGCGCGATCGCGCATCCGTGTGATTCGCGATCCCCTGTCGGATATCTATCTGCCGGTGTTCGCCGGCGAGTACACCGCCGCCGAATGTGCGGGTAGGGACAAGTATCGGATCGAGGGGAAGGAATACGAGGAGTGTGCCTTCTGCCGGGCCTCCTGCCCCTCCCGTGACCTGTTCAAGGAACCGGACTCCGGTCTCCCGCTGAAGTGCGACATGTGTGAATCCGATCCGTCACTCGCGGAACCCTTGTGTGTTCAGTGGTGCCTGGCGGGCGCGCTGACCTACGAGGAGCGGGAAGAAGAAGTCACGGAAGGAGCGGAAACGGAAACCGGGGAGGAGCTGGAGGCCGGACTGCAGGCCCTGGTTCACAAGCACGGCTGGTCGCAGGTGATCGACGCCGTCGAGCGGATTGCGAAGAAATCCTAGAGATCAGCGGAGAGCGATGAACACCGTGGAAACAGTCAGCCCCCTCGCGGAGATCGTGCAGGCCATCAAAGAGGCCGGCGGAGAGGCCTTCAAGTACTGCTATCAGTGCGGGAAGTGCGATGTCGTCTGTCCCTGGAACAGGGTGACGAACTTCAGCATCCGCAAGATCATCCGGCAGGCGGCCCTCGGACTGCTGGAGATCGAACTCGACGACATGTGGCGCTGCTCGACTTGCGGGAACTGCGTGCTGCAGTGCCCCCGGGGCGTCGGGCAGATCGAGGTGGGGGTCGCGATACGCCGGATCGCCTCGAGCTTCGGGGTGTTCTCCGGCTCCGCGAAGACGCTGACCGCCGTCGCCACGAGCCTGGTCAGTGACGGCAATCCCCTGGGGGAAGCGAGAGAGAAGCGGACGGCCTGGGCGAACGGTCTGTCCGTCAAGCCGTTCACCGAGGGGATGGAGATCCTGTACTTCGTCGGGTGCTACTACAGCTACGACCCCCGGAACATGAAAGTGGCGGCCGCGACTGCCACCATCCTCGACAAGGCAGGGGTGGAATTCGGGATCCTGGGCACCAGGGAGAACTGCTGCGGCGAGAGCATACGCAAGGCGGGCGATGAGGAGAGATTCAAGATCTTGGCCCGGGAGAACATCAAGGCCTTCATCGACAACGGGGTCAAGAGGATCCTCGTTTCCTCCCCCCACTGCTACCACACCTTCAAGAACGAGTACTCCGAGTTCATGATGAACCTCGAGGTCGTTCACATCTCCCAATACCTGAAGGAGCTGATCGAACAAGGCCGGCTCGAGCTCACCGGGCCGTTCGCAAGAAGGGTCGCGTATCACGATCCCTGCTACCTGGGGCGACACAACGGCTGTTTCGACCCACCCCGGAATGTGCTGAAAGCGGTGCCCGGTCTGGAGCTGGTGGAGCTGCCCGATTCGCGACAGAACAGCCTCTGTTGCGGCGGCGGGGGCGGCCGGATCTGGATGCACACGGACAAGGACGAGAGATTCGGCAACATCAGATTGGCTCAGGCACGGGAAGTCGGCGCGGAGGTGCTGGTCACTTGCTGCCCCTACTGCATCAGCAACTTCGAGGAGAGCAAGCTTTCCCTTCTGCTCGATGGAGCACTGCCGGAAGAGGAGGCCTTGCAGATCAAGGACCTCACCGAAGTTGTTCTGGCGTCACTCGAGGGAAGCGAAGAGACAGCATGAGCATTTCTGACGACAGCTTCGGAGACGTGATGGTCGTCGGCGGTGGGATCAGCGGCATTCAGGCCGCGCTCGATCTCGCCACGTCCGGTTACAAGGTCTACCTGGTCGAAAGGGCTCCGACCATCGGCGGGAAGATGGCCCAGCTCGACAAGACCTTCCCCACCAACGACTGCTCGATGTGCATCGAATCGCCGAAGTTCATCGAGTGTGATCGACACCCCAACATCGAGATCCTGACCTACACGGAAGTCGCAACCGTCGAAGGCGAAGCGGGCAGCTTCGAGGTAACCCTGATCCGGAAACCCAGGTACGTCAACGAAGACCTCTGCACGGGCTGCACGGTATGCACCGAGTATTGCCCGATCCAGGTTCCCGATCCCTTCAACCAGGAGCTGTCCGACAACAAGGCCATCCACATCTACTTTTCCCAGGCCATTCCGCTGGTCCCTTACATCGATGGCCGGTGCCGCTACCTCGAAGACCAGAAGTGCACGATCTGCGAGAGCGTCTGCAAGAACAAGGCAATTGATCTGCGTCAGAAGGCCACGAAGCAGGTTGTGAAGGTAGGGGCGATCGTCCTGTCTCCGGGCTACGGGGTGTTCAACCCCAGGTTGAGGAGTGACTACGGTTACGGGACGTACGCAAACGTGGTGACCAGCCTCGACTTCGAGCGGCTGCTGTGCGCCACCGGACCCCACGAGGGTGAGATCTTGCGCCCTTCCGATCACGAGCACCCCCACAAGATCGCCTGGATTCACTGCGTCGGTTCCCGACAGGTCCTCGAGGGCGGGCACAGCTACTGCTCGGCGGTTTGCTGCTCCTACATCCAGAAGCAGGTGATCCTGGCCAAGGACCACGACGCGGATACCGAAGCGGTTATCTTCCACAACGACATCCGCTCCTTCGGCAAGGATTTCGAGCGCTTCTATCAGCGAGCGGCCAACCTCCCCGGAGTCGAGTTCATCCGCAGCTACGTGGATGTCGGTCGCGAGATCCCGGAGACGAAGAACGTGACGATCCGGTACGCCACCGACGCCGACGGCGTGCAGGAACAGGAGTTCGACCTGGTGGTCCTGGGCGTGGGACTGGGCCCGCCCGCCGGCGCCGTGCGACTGGCCGAGCAGTTCGGCATCGAGCTCGACCGGCACGGGTTCTGCAAGACCAACCCGCGAAATCCCCTCGAGACCAGTCGCCCGGGCGTGTTCGTCAGCGGCGCTTTCCAGGGGCCGATGGACATCCCCGAGTCGGTGATGAGCGCCAGCGGGGCCAATGCCCTGGTGGGGGCGCTCTTGAAGTCCAGGCGAGGCAAGCTGGACACCGCCAGGGTGTACCCCGCAGAGCGGGACGTCGCCGGCGAGGAGGTCAAGGTCGGAGTCTTTGCCTGTCACTGCGGCGCGAACATCGGCCGCGTGGTGGACATCCCGTCGCTGGTCGAGTACGCAAAGACCCTCGACCACGTCGCCCACGCCGAGGAGGGCCTGTTCATCTGCTCCACCGACGCCGCCGCGCAGATCGCGAACACGATCCGGGAGAAGGGACTCAATCGCGTGGTGGTGGCCGCCTGCACTCCCCGGACCCACGAACCGCTGTTCCGGGACACGCTGCGCGAGGGCGGAATCAACCAGTACTTCTTCGACATGGCCAACATCCGGGAACACTGTTCCTGGGTTCACTCCAAGCAGAAGGAAGAGGCCACCGCGAAGGCCAAGGACATCGTGCGTATGTCGGTGGCCCGGACCATCGGCCTGGAGCCGCTCGCGGATTTCCAGCTGCCGGTCAACAAGACGGCCCTCGTCGTCGGCGGTGGCGTGGCCGGGATGACCAGCGCGCTGGGTCTCGCCGAACAGGGTTTCGAGGTCCACCTGATCGAGAAGGAGAAGAGCCTCGGCGGCATGGCACGGCGGATCCGCACCACCCTGGAGGGGCTGGACGTCCAGGAACTTCTGGGCGACCTGATCCGCCGGGTCTACCAGCATCCCCTCGTCCACGTGTCGCACGAGGCGAAGATCACCGACGTGTCGGGATACGTGGGCAGCTTCGTGACCACGCTGGTGTCGGAGGGCCGGCAGAAGACGATCCACCACGGCGCGGTCATCCTCGCCACGGGAGCGGAGGAGTACCGGCCCACCGAATACCTCTATGGCCAGGATGAGCGGGTGTGGACCCAGCTCGAGCTCGAGGAGCGGATTCACGAGGAGCACGAAGCGCTCGCTAGCGCCCGGAGCCTGGTGATGATCCAGTGCGTCGGTTGCCGGCAAGAGGGGCGCGATTACTGCGCCCGCGTCTGCTGCAGCCAGGCGGTCAAAAACGCGCTGGCGCTGAAGAAGCAGCACCCCGAACTGGAGATCTTCATCCTGTACCGGGACATGCGGACCTACGGTTTCAAGGAGGACTACTACTTCGAGGCGGCAAGCCTGGGCGTCCAGTTCGTTCGCTGGGAACCGGACGGCAGGCCCGCGGTGGCGGAGGCCAAGGACGTGGAGGGAAAATCCGTCCTGCGCGTCGTCGTGCCCGACCCCGTACTCGGTCAGCGGTTGGCCATCGACGCCGACCTCGTGACCCTGTCGGTCGCCGTGGTTCCGTCGGCCAGCACCCCGGAGGTCACCCGGCTCTTCAAGGTGCCCGTGAACCCGGATGGCTTCTTTCAGGAAGCCCACGTGAAGCTGCGGCCGGTGGACTTCGCCGCGGACGGCGTCTTCCTGTGCGGCGCCGGCCACTACCCCAAGCACCTCACGGAGGCGATCAGCCAGGCCTACGGCGCGGCCGGCCGGGCCGCCACGCTCCTCTCCCACGATACGGTCACCGCTTCGGGGTCCGTCTGCGAGGTCGCGGAGCGGGACTGCGTCTCCTGCGGGGCGTGCATCACGGCCTGCACCTATGGCGCGATCCACTGGCGTGAGACACCGGCGGGAAGGAAGGCGCACGTGAATCCCGCCCTCTGCAAGGGAGACGGCCTCTGCTGCACCAAGTGCCCGACCGACGCCATCGCGCTGAAGCACTACACCAACGAGGAGATCATCAGCCAGATCGACGCGGCGCTTTCGGATTCACGGGATGCCACGGGTGAGAAGGCCGGGACTGAAGCGAGCATATCTGGCGTGACCAGGGAGGTGGGAACATGACAGGACTCGGGCACACGCCGAGGATCGTCGCTTTCCTTTGCAACTGGTGAGCATACTCCGCTGCGGATCTGTCTGGAGTTTCCAGACAAAGCTATGCACCGGAAATCAGGATCGTGCGGGTGATGTGCACCGGCCGGGTGGATCTGGCCTTCGTGCTCCGCGCGTACCAGCAGGGAGCCGATGGAGTGATCATCGGCGGCTGCTGGCCGGGTGAATGCCATTACGTGACGGAGGGAAACTACCACGCCCTGGGCAACATGTTTCTGTGCAGGAAGCTCTTGCAACGCGTCGGCATCGATCCCGGGCGGCTGCGGCTGGAGTGGATCTCCGCCGCCGAGGGGATCCGCTTCGCCGAGATCATGAGCGACTTCGCCGCGCAGTTACGTGTGCTCGGACCGCTCGGCCAAGGAGAGGGGATCGACCAGGCCGACCTGAAGCTCAAGCTCGCTGCCCTGAATCGCCTGATCCCCTACCTGAAGCTGGTGGAACGGGAGAAGCTGCGCGTTCCGGAGCGGTCGGAGGAGGCGTACCGGGCGTTCTACGAGAGTGCCGCGACGAATCAGCTGCTCGATGACCTGATCGCGGACAAGCTCGCCGTCAGCCAGATCCTGACGCTGCTCGAGGAGAGCCCCCTCTCCACCCGGGAGATCTCCGAGCGCCTGGGCCTGGACGCCTCCGACGTTTCGAAACACATGAACGATTCCTCCCGGCGGAGCCTGGTCCGGTACGATCTCGACCGGAAGCGTTACGCCCTCGCGGGAGAATCGAGGCCGGCAGCGGATTGAAAGAAGCCGTCATGGATCACGATCGCGTCGATCAGATCATCGACAAGCACCACGGCGAGGCCAGCTCGCTGATCCAGGTGCTGCTGGACATCCAGGGCGAGAATCACTGGCTGCCCGGTGAGGCCCTCGAAAGGATCAGCGAGCGGCTCGAGGTCCCGCTGTCGTTGGTGCGGCACATCGCCACCTTCTACAAGGCTTTCAGCCTGGTCCCGAAGGGCCGCCACCAGGTCCATGTCTGTCTGGGCACCGCCTGTCACGTCCGGGGCGCGCCGCGGGTCCTGAACACGGTGCAGGACCTGATCGGCATCAAACCCGGTGAAACGGACATGGACCTAAAGTTCAGCCTGGAAACGGTCAACTGTCTCGGCTGCTGCGCGCTGGGACCGGTGATCGAGATCGACGGCAAGACCCACGGCAACGTGTCGACCGCAAAGACGGAAGACGTGCTGAAGAGCTACGAATAGAGGAAAACCATGGTGCGATTCAGCACACCGCTGGCGCTCGCCGAGTACCGGCAGGAACTGGCCGGCCGGAGGGCCTCCGACCGGCCCTGCGTCTCCATCTGCGCCGGGACGGGCTGCCTGGCCCTGGGCGCCAGCGAGGTCATCGCCGCCTTCGCGGCCGAGCTTGCCGTGCAGGGTCTCGAGGCCGACGTCGACGCCAGGGGCACCGGCTGCCCGGGATTCTGCGAGCGGGGACCCGTGGTGGTCCTCCATCCCGAGGGGATCTGCTATCTCCAGGTCAAGCCCGAGGACGTCCCGGAGATCGTCTCAAAGAGCATCAAGGGCAAGCGGGTTGTCGAGCGGCTGCTCTACGAGGACCCGGCGACGGGCGAACGGGTAGTCCACGAGGCTGACATCCCATTCTACAAGTACCAGCAGCGGACCCTGTTATCGAGCAACATCCTGATCGATCCCCGCAGCATCGACGACTACCTGGCCATCGGCGGCTACACGGCGCTGGTCAAGGCGCTGTTCGAGATGGGCCCCGAGGCGGTCCTGGGGGAGATCAAGAAGTCCAGCATCCGGGGTCGCGGTGGGGCCGGCTTCCCCACGGGGCGCAAGTGGGAGGGCTCCCGCAACGCCCCCGACAATCCCAAGTACGTGCTCGTCAACGCCGACGAGGGGGATCCCGGGGCGTTCATGGACCGGGCGCTGCTGGAGGGGAACCCCCACTCCGTCCTCGAGGGGCTGATGATCGGCGGCTTCACCATCGGCGCCAGCGAGGGCTACATCTACGTCCGGCAGGAGTACCCTCTCGCGGTGAAGAACGTGCTCCACGCCATCGCCCAGGCCGAGGAGTCCGGCCTCCTGGGCGAGAACATCCTCGGCTCCGGCTTCGACTTCACGATCAGGGCGCACAAAGGGGCCGGCGCCTTCGTCTGCGGCGAGTCCACGGCACTGATGACGGCCCTGGAGGGCCGGGTCGGCGAGCCCCGGCCGAAGTACGTCCGCTCCAACGTCAAGGGGCTCTGGGGCAAGCCCACCGTGCTGAACAACGTCGAGACCTGGGCCAACGTGCCGCTGATCGTCAATCACGGCGCGGACTGGTTCACACGGATCGGCACCGAGAAGAGCAAGGGCACGAAGATCTTTTCCCTGGTCGGGAAGATCAAGAACACCGGTCTGGTGGAGGTGCCCATGGGTATGCCGCTGCGGGACATCATCTACAAAGTCGGCGGTGGCATCCCGGGCGGGAAGAAGTTCAAGGCCGTGCAGACGGGCGGGCCCTCCGGCGGCTGTCTTCCCGAGGAGCTGCTGCATCTCGAGGTCGGCTTCGACGAGTTGACCGCGGCGGGCTCCATGATGGGATCCGGCGGCATGATCGTCATGGATGAAGACAACTGCATGGTGGATGTCGCCAGGTACTTCATCAACTTCCTGACGGAGGAATCCTGCGGCAAGTGCCTCCCCTGCCGGGAAGGGCTGCGGCAGATGCACAGGATCCTGACGAACATCTGCGAGGGAAGAGGCCGGGAGGGCGACATCGAGACCCTCGAGGAGCTGTCCGAGGTCCTCACCGAGGCCTCGCTGTGCGGCCTGGGGCAGAGCGCCGCCAACCCGTTCCTGAGCACGCTGCGTTACTTCCGCGCGGAATACGAGGCACACATCAGGGAGAAGCGGTGCCCGGCGCTGTCCTGCAAGGGTCTGATCTCGTACTGGATCGACCCGGACAAGTGCAAGGCATGCATGATCTGCTTGAAGAGGTGCCCCTCGCAGGGAATCGAGGGCGGCAAGAAGCAGATCCACGTCATCGACCAGGCCAAGTGCGATCGCTGCGGGGTGTGCTACGAGGTCTGCCCCGACAAGTTCAACGCGGTGAGGAAGTTCTCGGGCGAGCCCGTCCCGCCGCCCTTGCCGGTAGAAGAGCGGATGCTGGCGAAAGGGGCGCGGAAATGAGTGACGTCCGCCTGCAGATCGACGGCCGGGAGGTCCATACGACCGCGGGAAAGACCGTCCTCGAAGCCGCCCGCGAGGCGGGCATCAGGATCCCCACCCTCTGCCATCACGACGCCCTGGAACCTTTCGGCGGCTGCCGGCTGTGCCTCGTCGAGGTGGAGATGAACGGCTGGAGCCGGCTCGTCGTGTCGTGCGTGTATCCGGTGGCCCCTGACCTGATCGTCCGCACCCGCAGCGAGAAGATCGACCGGATCCGCAAGACCCTGCTGGAGCTGTTGCTGGCCCATGCCCCGGATTCCCCCGCGCTGCAGGAAATGGCCGCGGAATACGGTGCGAATCGGGATCGCTTCCCAAAGGAGGCCTCCTTCTGCATTCATTGCGGGCTGTGCGTCCGCTACTGCGCGGAGGTCAAGCGGAAGCACGCCGTCGGCTTCATCGACCGCGGCATCCGGAAAGAGATCAGCTTTCTGCCCGAGATCGCCGCCAAGGAGTGCCAGAGTTGCAAGGAGTGCTTCCCGCTCTGCCCCACGTCGTACCTCCAGGCGGCCTTCGTGCTGGTCGAGGCGTATTCCACTCACCGCTGATCCTGGATGCGGGCGGGCGCCGTCGCTTGACGGTCTTCGTCCCGCCCGGGCCGATACGTCTGGTCCAGGGCGTACCATGAGCCAGGGACGCTCTTCCCGCAAACAGGAGCTGGGGACGTGATCAGCCTCGAGGAAGCCGTCAGGAAGCTGCAGGCCCGGGTCAGGCCCCTGGGGGTCGAGGAGGTTTCGGTGCTCCGGAGCTTCGGGCGGATCCTACGGGAGGACGTGCGCAGTCCCCTGGCGATCCCGCCCTTCGCCAGGTCGGCCATGGACGGGTTCGCGGTGCAGGCGGCCGACATCACCGGCGCTTCCCGGCAGACGCCGGTCACCCTGGAGGTCCTCGAGGACATCCCCGCCGGCCGGATCGGCCAGTACCGCCTGAGGAAGGGCACCGCGGCCCGGATCATGACCGGCGCCGCCCTGCCCGGCGGGGCCGACACGGTCGTCATGGTCGAGGACACCGAGCCGGCCCCGGACGGCGTCCGCATCGGGCGGGCCATCGCCAGGGGCTCCCATGTGGTGTCCGCCGGCGAGGACATCCGCAAGGGGGAGCGGGCCCTTGCCGCCGGCACCCTCATCGGCCCGGCCGAGATGGGGATGATCGCCGCCACCGGCCGCAGCAAGGTGAAGGTGTCGATCAGACCACAGGTTCGGGTCGTATCCACCGGCAGCGAGATCCTCCGGCCAGGAGGCCCGCTGCGCCCCGGCCATATCTACGATACCAACGGCTATTCCCTGACGGGTCTGGCCGCCGGCCGCGGGGCCGAGGCCCGGTTCCTGGGCATCGCTCCCGACCGGAAGGGGGCCCTGGAGCGCAAGATCGCCCGGGCCCGCGATGCCCACCTCCTCATCCTGTCCGGCGGGGTCAGCGTCGGCGATCACGACCTGGTGCAGGACATCCTACTGCAAGCGGGAATCGAGCAGCTATTCCACCGGGTCAGCATCAAGCCGGGCATGCCCACCTTCGCCGGAATGCACGGCAAGCGTTTCGTCCTGGGCCTGCCGGGACATCCGGTTTCCTGCATGATCACCTTCCTGCTCTTCGCGGGGCTCCTCATCGACACCATGCTGGGCAAGAAGGCGGTCGGGCTCCGCCGCGGTCAGGCCACGCTGTCCGTTCCACTCTGCCTGAAGCCGCGGCGCCGGAAGTTCCTGCGCGGGATCCTGCGGGAAAGCGCGGGCCGCCTGATGGTCGAGCCTTATCCCGCCCAGCAGTCGAGCGTTCTGAAGAGCATGGTCGTGTCCGGCGTGCTCATCGATGTTCCGGAAGGCGTCACCGAGCTGAAGGCCAGCACTCTGGTGGACATCCTTTACCTTTGGCCGGGTGGATTCAACCAACGGGTGCAATCGTCACGTTCAGGCCGGGATGGATTGACCCCGTGATCTATGCTACCTGAAGGCAGCGCGTCGAGCCCCTAGCTTCGCCCGGAATGAGGGTGCTCCGGCGCCGCCTGTCCCCACCGCCGCTCCCGCTCGATGGCGAAGCGCAACCCAGCGTAGACCAGCAGGTTGAAGACCAGCTCACCGAGCCCGAACCATTCCACGCGGTAGAATATGAAGACCTGGGTCCAGCAGAGGGAGACAACGATCGAGCGCTGGAACATGTGCAGGGCGCCGAGCCGGTCGCGAAAGACCTGCACCACGCCCAGGGCGACGAAGACGCCCGCCAGCAGGCTGCCTGCCAGCTGCAGCCAGTCGGCGGTCGCGAAGTCGGCCGGATCGGCCGGCAGCGGGCTGACCAGGGGCACGCGCAAGGGCAACGCGGCAGCCGGCGGCAGCCAGTGCACCACCACGGTCAGGCGCAGGAGCTTGAGCAGGAACTGGACCGTGAAGAAGATGATCAGAGCCCTGCCGAACCAGGCATGCGCGGCCAGCCGCCGATACCACTCGATCAGGCGAGCCCCCAGGCGCTTCAGCTTCGGGGGTCGGGGCTCGGCAACCAGCTCGGCTTCCCGGAGGATATGTTCGAGCCCTTGCACCAGCGGTCCCCGATCGCCGCTGGCGGCCAGGTGGGCCAGGGCACGATCGCGTTCCCGCCGGTCCAGGTCGCCGACCGCGATCTCGCCCACCTCGCGCAACGCGTTGGTCAGAAGCTCCGTGGTAGTGGCGTCGCGCCGTCCCAACAGGATGCGACCCGTCAGGTAGAGCAAGAGAAACACCACGTACATCACCGACACGGCCGGCTGATAGAAGTAATCGTTGTCGTGAGTGATGAACTTGCCGACCTCGTCGATGAACAGACCAAAGCCGACACCCCCGAGGATCGCCGCCAGCCGGCGCGGGGCGTGGTCCAGGTAGGCGATCAGCAGGACCAGCGCCGCGAGCATCAGCAGTCCACCCCACAGCATGTGGGCAATATGCAGGAACTCGCTCCCCAGCTGCGGGTAGCCGCTCGCGTGCAGCCAGAAGCGGATCACCAGGACGCTCAACACCGCGGTCAGCAGGACAAGATCGATCAGCGGTCCGGCCTCGAGGTCACGCAGGAAGTTGACGCGGCCGGCCTTCATGATCGTGTGACCCGCTCGGGGCGGGGTTCAGCCTCGCCCACCATCTCGGCCAGCTCCACGAGGTGCCGGTTGTTCTCAGAGGTGGTCACCAGGCCGGTCAGGGCCCGCCAGCGGCCGACGAGGTCCACGCGATCTCCTCCTTTGCCCTGCGAGTTCCGGTGCTCTGCCGGCTCGGCGACCGGTACGCAGGCAACTCCCATACTACAGCAGGGCCCCGCCATCGCCCAGCTGTCGCGCAGGGAGGTATGGGAATTGACGCGGCCCTTCCTGCGCCGGTAGAATCCGCGCGACAACAGGCTGCCCGGAGAACGCTGCATGCGGTTCAACGTCTCATCGTCAAACAAGACCCCGCCGCGACGCGCTATGCGGGCGATCTTCCTGCTGCTCGGGGTAATCGCCGCCGCCGGGGCCTTGTATGCGGTGTACCGCGCCCGCAGCCAGTTCGAGGTGTCGGGACAATCCAAGGAGACCGTGGGGCAGCGCGCGGAGCCGCCGCCCGGGGATCTGCACTTCCAGCCGCGTTCGGTCACCGCGACGTCGGGCAACTTCCTGGTCAATGCCGGCTTCGAGGAAGGCGCCGCGGGCTGGGAGTGGCTCGACTGGTCGCGGGAGTGGGGACCGTTCAGCGTGGAGCCCGGGCGGGCGGCCACCGGCGAGCTGGCCGCCCACCTGGCGGTTCATGGTGGGCCCGCGGATCGTGCGACGAGGGTCTTCGGCGTCGTGCAGGAAATCGCTTCCGTGAGGTTCCCGACGCGGATCAGTGGCCGTTACTTCGTCGAGCGATGGGCTCCGGGCGGCGCGAAGAACGCTTATGTCCAGGTTGTGATCATCGCCATGCTGCCACGGGGCGGTCAGCCGACGATGCAGCTGCGCTACATCCTCGACGGCGTCACCGAACCACCCTACAACATGAGCAACGCCCGCTACGCTTTCGTCCATCGCCGCGCAACGCCCGAGATCAGCCGCTGGATCGAGTTCTCCCTCGACGTGCACGACGATTACGAGCGGCTGTGGGGCGAGGTCCCGCCGGACGGCACCGGCTACCGCGTCCTCTTCGAGGCGCGCTACGACGACAAGCCTGTGGATGGCTCCGTCGACATCGACGTCTGGTACGACGATCTCTTCGTCGGTATCCCGTAGTCCGGTAAGAAGCTCCCAATAGAAGTCATCCCGATTAGCCGACTGTTCCACGGGTCGAGGAGAATGGTCTTGTGCGACGCAGGCAACTCCCCGAGAATAAGAGATGCGCTATACCGGGGGCACGCAGCTCCCGGCGGCGGGAAAGCCCGGGAAGGACTCCATGAACCGAATCGGCCGCAATGACCCCTGTCCGTGCGGCAGCGGTCTCAAGTACAAGCAGTGCTGCCTCGACCGCGAAAGGAGTCCGCAGCGCGTCGAGACGCCGGAATCCCGCCGCATCGAGGATTTGCTGGACGCCGGCTACGATCTTGTCCGGGCGGACCGGCTCAGCGAGGCGTGCGAGGCGTGGGTCGAGGCGTGGCGGATGATCTCCGCGCGCCTCCGCCCCACGATGCGCAGCTGTGACGCGGCGAGAAAGGCCTACTCGGGAAAGCACTTTCTCTCCGACTGGATTCAGGACTACGCGGAAGCCCTGCAGAATGCCACCCTCACGGACCGGCGCCAGGCCCAGGCCGGTATCGCGTTCTGCACGGATGTGCTCGCCCGATTTCCCGACGAGGACGCCCTGACCCTTGAGAACTTCCGCGGCGATCTCGGGATGCTCCACTTCAAGGCCGGTCGACTGGAAGAAGGGAAGAAGGTGCTGCAGGGGCTGATTCGCGACCTCCCGCACAGGTCGATCGGCTATGCCCTTCTCTCAGACATGCTGGGTGAAGACGGCCATCCCTGGACCGATGGAAAGGCCCTGGATCGCCCTCTGGCCATAACCTTGCTGGAACAGGCCCTGGCGAGGCCGGTGGAGGACGCCGGGGACTATGATCTCGAGTTCCGCCTCGAGCATCTGCGACGAGCGGCAGCCGACCAGGACGGTCAAAGCTGATGTTCATCTTCCGATGATCAGATCCGATGATCAGGGCCTTTTAACCACGAGCAATGCCGTGTATGATTGACGATGTCCCTGATCGACCGGTGAGAAGGAGGATCGATCATGTCCAGATGGCTGTCACTGTCGTGCCTGCTGCTATTGGTATTCGCCGGCTGCAACGACGAGGACTGCCCCGATTGCCCGGGCAACGCGGGCGATCCCCTGCCCACGCTCGCGAACATCTGGCCCCATGCGGACGGCACGGGTTGGATCTACGACCTCGAGTACCGCAGCTTCGATGGTCCCGAGATCAGCCCCGAACCGCCTCCCCTGCCGACAATGGAGGAGTTGCACGACGCTCTTCAGCAGCCTGTCGGGTACGACGAGGTCAACCTCGACGAGGGGCTATACCGGATCCGATTTGAAGGAACGGTGACCACGGAAAGCGGTGTGGTCGGGCAGGACCTGGTCGAGACGTTCTACAGCGCAGTCAGTGGAAAGGTCAGCACAACCTCCAACGCCAGGGACTTCGAGCGGCGCTTCTTGCGTGCGCTCGTGCGCGCGCGAGCGGATCTCCGGCCAGCGATAGCCGCGCGTCTCGGCGAGGAGCTGGATGGGGCGAAATCGCTGGAGGATGTCCGCTATCCATTCTTCCTCGGCGCTTACGCGTTCGCTTACGAGGACACAGGCTACTATGGCTACGGCGATCTCGACACCGCCCATGCCTGGACCTACCTGGAGGGCGATCTGACGGTCGGTTCCGGGTTCACGCTGCAGCTCGTGCCTGACCTCGCCAACGACATCTGGCTCTACGGTCGGGTCTGGTCGGTGGGCGATCGCGAGATCGCCGGGGTCACCTGGCCAAACGCGCTCGAGGCCATGTACGTGGTGGACTTCGGGATCCAGATCGTGACCAACGAGATGGGTGAGGAGATCGGCAGCTTCCACTCCTACTTCTACGGCACGACCGTGTTCGCCCCTGCGGTAGGACCGATCGCCTGCCTCGAACGGCACGTGCTCATCGGGGACGGAATCCTGCAAGAGCCTGGGACATGGACCGAGGAGTACCGCTGCATCATCGCCCGGTGATCGGCGGCACAACATCATTCACCGGGCGTACAGATGCTCTCCCCGAGCCGATGTGCGCCCGACCTTCGTGGCCCAGGGATTCCGCTGACGGGCGGCCGGCTCGCGGGCCCTATTTCGACTGCGATGCGCGCCTGTTCCGCGGGATGGGCTGCAGCATGCTCACGCGGTTGCCCTCGGTGTCGGTGAACGAGACGTATTGGCCCACGCCGGGGATTTCCATCGGCTCGCCGAGCAGCTTGCCGCCCCCCTCCGTCACCTTCCGCGCGGATTTCCTGATGTCCTCCACCGCGATGACGAAAGACGGATGCTGCGTGAGCTCACCGGCCTTTCTCGGATACAGGCCGCCGTTGATCGCACCGGGCCGCTTGGGACCGTGCTCGTCGGTTTCGGTGGTGGTGGCCAGGACGTAGTGGCCCATGTCCTCGCCGAGCATCTGCATCTTCCAGCCGAACACGCCCTCGTAGAACTTCGCCATCCGCGCCTTGTCGTCGTAGGGCATCTCGAAGTGAACGACGCTGTCCATGATGTTTCCTCCCTGTGCGTTGCGGGGTGCCTCCCGCCACGACCAGGCTGCACAGTCTAGCTGCGCCGGTCGGCCCCTGCCATGCGCCCACGGATATTCGTCGGCGATGTGGCGGAAATCGCCATTCCGGGAGGATCTCCGCGCTGGAGTTCATGCGGTCTGCCCGGTGTGGAAGGGAGGCAGGAACTGACGAACGGCCGGAGCGGAACTGGATAGAGCTATCCAGAACATGTTACACTGATATTCTAGGACATGATCCGGTGGGATTCTCATGGCTACAGGGGGGTATCGTCATGTTACCCGTGCCGCGAATACCGATCCGTCGCTGTATCCGTCACCACCCCTTGCATCTGGGGGCGGGCATCCTGGCCACCGCCTCGTTGCTCGTTTTCTTGGCACCCCAGGTTGCTGCGCAGATCGATCCCGACCTGGATGGTATCGGCCTGTACTTCGACACTGGTGCCACCACGTACTGCCAGGATGCCCCGATGTACCAGTTTTTTGACCTGTACCTCATCCTGACCAACCCGACATCCGAAATCAGCCGTTGGGAGTGCGCCATCATGGCGGACTGGGCCCGGATCCTCCTTACCGAAATCGATCTGCACGGTGGCCTCAACGTGTGCGATTCGTTCCCAAATCTCTGCGTCGACCTGATGACCCCGTTCCAGCCGGAACCGACGGTCGTGCTGGCAACCCTCACCATGTTTCTCTTGGATCAGGACTGCCAGTACTTGTTCCTGCATCCGGCCGTGAACCCGTCGGTGCCGGGTCAGATGTCCTACTACACGCTCGATAATCAAATCACCCCGATGTATCCGTCGACCGGCAGCTTCGACCTGCCGGTGGCGGGTGTGAACTGCGACTGTCCGCCGCCGGTGCCGGCGAACAAGTCGACCTGGGGCGGCATCAAGGACATGTACCGGCAAGGGAAAATGTGGTCAGGGCGCCGGTCGCAACCGGCGCCGTAACGCGTTGCCTCCCAACGCTCGTCCCGTGACCGCAGGCACGTCGCGTGGCTGCATCCTCCAGCCTCCCCATCGTTTCCTGGCAATCTCCCCGGGTGTTGACTAACCTATCCCGCATCTCGTGCTCCGCGGTGTGGCCCAGATGCATCGGCGGGCAGTCCGATGCCAAGGCTGACCACTGGTCCTTCCGGTTGCTCGAAGGTGGACATGGCGAACAGCGGCACGAATGCGGGGGGAGACCCGCGTCAGGGGGAGGCTCAGCCACCTCCGAACAGCCAGTCGATCGGAAAGGCGGGATCGCAGCGCGAACTCCGCGGCAGGGGCCGCCGGCGCTGGCGGTACATCATCCCCGTCGTCGTCGCGCTCGCGATCGGGGCGGGCTACCTGGCCTACTGGTACACGACCCTGCGCGGCTACGTCTCCACCGACGACGCCTTCGTCGATTCCCATGACATCGTGATCAGCAGCAAGATCCTGGGCCGGGTCGACTCCCTCATGACATTCGAGGGCGACACGGTGAACGCCGGGCAGCTGCTCGTCGTGCTGGACGACAGGGAGTTGCAGGCCCAGCTGGCCCAGGCGCAGGCCGAGGTGGAGGTGGCGCGGCGATCGGTGACGGTGGAACAGGCGGCTCTCACGCTGGCGGAGGAGGATTTCGCCCGGGCGCAGACGCAGTTCGACCAGAGGGTGGTTTCCAGGGAACAGTACCAGCACGCCCAGAACGCGCTGCAGATGGCCCGGGCGCGGCTGGCCATGGCCCAGGCCCAGCTGACGGCCGCGCAGGCCAGGGTGGCGGTGATCCGGAGCCAGATCGACCAGACCCGCCTCTTCGCGCCCAGCTGGGGCGTGATCGCCCAGAAGTGGGTGGTCCCCGGGGACGTCGTCCAGCCGGGTTCGCCCATCCTGACCTACTACAACCTGCGCGACGTCTGGATCACGGCCAACCTCGAGGAGACCAAGGTGCGGAAGCTGCGCCTCGGCAATGCGGCGCGGGTCGATCTGGACGCTTATCCCCAGACCTTCAAGGGGGAGGTCTCGCTGATCGGAGCGGCGGCGGCCTCCGAGTTCGCCCTGATCCCGCCCAACAACGCCTCGGGCAACTTCACCAAGGTGACCCAGAGGATCCCCGTCCGGATTCATCTGCGCCAGCTGGAGAACGGCCCGCCGCCGGACGGGCCCGGTCTGCTTCCGGGCATGTCGGCCACCGTGCGCATCGCCGTGCGCGGGAGGTCGTGATGTCCCCGGCTTCCGCGGATCACTCCGGCGGGCATCCGGTGAAGCTGCGGCTACTGGACCCGCGCAATCCCCGGTACCGGTGGCTGGTGCTGTCGAACGTGATGATCGCCACGTTCATGGCGGTGCTGGACGCGACCATCGTCACGGTCGCGCTGCCCAAGCTCATGGCCCACTTCGGCGTGACCATCGATTCCATCGAGTGGGTCCTGACGGCCTATCTGCTGATCTTCTCCATCATGCTGCCGACCACCGGTTGGCTGGGCGACCGTTTCGGCCACAAGCGCGTATTCATGCTCGGTCTCCTGCTCTTCACCTCCGGATCATTCCTTTGCAGCATCGCCTGGAGCTTCGACGCCTTCATCACCTTCCGCATCCTACAGGGAGCGGGAGCGGGAGCGATCCTGCCGCTCGGCATGGCGATCTTGATGCGCGAATTCCCGCCGGAGAAGCGGGGCATCGCCCTCGGCTTCTGGACTGTTTCGGCCTCCGCGTCCGTATCCCTGGGTCCTACCCTGGGTGGTTATCTCATCGACAACTACTCCTGGCGGATGATCTTCGACGTCAACGTCCCCATCGGGATCACCGGCATCATCGTCTCCGTATTCATCTTGCGTGAGTACATCGTGCCGGAGATCCGCAGGTTCGATGCGGTGGGATTCATCTCCATGGCTGCATTCCTGGGGGGGCTGCTGCTGGCCCTGGCCAACGGCAACGCCGCCTGGAACACCGGCGGCTGGACCTCTCAGTTCATCCTCTCGTGCTTCTTCATCTCCCTTCTGGGCCTGCTGGTCTTCGTGATCACCGAGTCCACCGTCGCCAATCCGCTGATCGACGTCTCCCTGTTTCGCAGCCGCAACTTCACCATCGCCAACCTCGTGCTCTTCATCTTCGGCCTCGGCATGTTCGGCAGCAATTTCCTCCTGCCGATCTACCTGCAGAACTCACTCGGCTACACGCCCTTCCAGGCAGGACTGGTCTTCCTGCCCGTGGGGCTCATCCTGGCCGTCGTCGGACCGCTGGCGGGCGCCTTTTCCGATCGGGTCAGCGCCAAGGCCCCCGCCTTCGTCGGGCTCGTCCTGCTGGCGTATGCGCTCTATCGCTACCGGGCCCTCTCGGCCTATTCCATGCACCACCAGATCATGGTGCCCCTGTACATACGCGGGGTCGCCATGGGAATGATCTTCTCTCCGCTGACGACGCTGGCGATCATGCAGATCAGCCAGCGCAAGATGGCCCAGGCTTCGGGTCTGATCAACGTGATCCGGCAGGTCGGCGGCAGCTTCGGGGTGGCGCTCTTCGGCACTCTTCTCTCGCAGCGCACCATCTTCCACGCGGCCATCTACGGCCAGCAGCTCGATGGGATGTCACCCGCCTTCCAGGCCACGGCGGAGCGCCTGACCCGGTTTGCGCTCGCTCAGACCGGGGGCCCCGCCGCCGAGGCCCGTTCGCGGGCTGGGGCACTCATCGTGCAGTTCGCCCAGAAGGAGGCTTTCATCAGCAGCGTCGACGACGTGTTCCTGGTGGCCTCGGTGGTCGTGCTCATCAGCGCGTTGCCGGTCCTGTTGCTGAAGGGCCGCAAGGCCATTGCCCGCGGGCGGGACGGGTCCGGGCGTCCCGCGGCCTGATGCCGGGAGGATCGACGATGGACGGACATGATCGAGGAGGACGGTGGCGGCTCGCCCTGATCCTGCTGGCGGCCCTGGCGGCGGTGCAGCCTGGCCTCTCGACCGCGGCGGAGGCGGCCGTGCAGCCCGCCGACTCGCTCACCGTGTCCGAGATCGTGCAGCTCGCGCTGCAAAACGCGCCGACCATCAGGCAGGCGCAGGCGGAGTGGGCTGCCGCCAGGGCGAGCATCGGAACGGCCCGGAGCGCCTACTATCCGCAGCTTTCCTTCCAGGGCGACTACACGCGGGTGGGCCCCGTCCCCTCCCTGACCATTCCCGAGCTGGGAGCCTTCGTGCTCGCTCCCCGGAACAACTACGACATGCACCTCGCCCTGGACGCCACGATGCTCGATTTCGGACGCCGGCGCGGCGCGCTGGCCGCGGCGGAGGCCGCAAGCCGGTCCCTGGGGGAAGATCTCGCTCTCGTCCGCCTGCAGGTCGGCCACGGGGCGATCCGTGCCTTCCTGAACGCGCTCCTCTACCAGCAGCAGATCGGCGTGCTCGAAGAGGAGAGGGCCTCGCTGGGTGCCCATGTCGACCAGGTCGCTGCTGAGCTGCGGACGGGGTCGGCGACGGATTTCGAACTCATGACGAGCCGGGTGCGCGTGGCCCAGGCGGAGAGCCGGATCGCCCAGGCCAGGCAAAACCTCGAGCTGCAGCGCATCGAGCTGCGCCGCCTGACCGGTCTGCCGCGCGCGACCATGCTGGCCGTCAGGGGAAGTTTCGCGCTGCACCAGGTCCCCACGAACACGGACTCGCTCGTCACTCTCGCCCTCGGCTCCAGCCCGGAGATCCGCTCCGCGAACGAGCAGGTTGCCGCCGCCCGCGCGAAGCTGCAGCAGGCCGCGGCGGAGCGGCTGCCCACGCTGGGGCTCTTCGCCACCTCGGGCTACAAGAACGGCTACATCCCCGACCTGAACGAGTGGACCGCCAACTTCACGGCCGGCGCGCAGCTGCAGGTGCCGCTCTTCACCGGATTCCGCACCCGGTCCCGGGAGGAGAACGCCCGGGCCTCGCAGCGCGCGGCGCAGGCCATGCTGGACGACGCGAGGCGCAACGTCACGGCTTCCGTCGAGGAGGCCCTGGCGGCCCTCGCCACGAGCCTCGACGTGCTCGCCACCGCCGAGGTGGGTCTGCAGCAGGCACAGCTGGCGGTGGAGGTGGCCCGGGTGCGCTTCGCCGCCGGAGTGGTTTCCAACCTCGATCTCCTGGATGCGGAGACCTCGCTCGCCGAGGCGCAGCAGAGCCGCCTGAGCGCCCTCTACCAGAACGAGATCGCCCGGAACGCGCTCGACCAGGCCATGGGCCGAGAGATCTGGTAGCCGCCGGCACCTAGTGCGGCGCGACCTCCTTGCCGCTCTGCGGCCCGACGAACTGCTCGGCGTAGTAGCGCGGTGTCAGCTCCTCCCCCGTGGCCCGGGCGATCATCTCGTTCCAGGGCAGCGTCATGCCCGGCTTGAAGACCTTCTCCACCAGGAAGCGCCCCACCTCGGGGTGCCCGGCGAAGCTCTGCGCCATCGGCTCGGCGGCGTGCAGCACCTGGCGGCCGATCGTGGCCTGCAGCTGCGAGGCCAGCAGCTCGCCCAGCAGGTAGTTGTGGTAGTACGCGGGGTAGAGGGCGATGTGGATCTTGGCGGCCCAGTCGGGCTCGTGCCGCCCCTCCGGTCGCTGCAGGAGCTGGTAGCGCTCGACCAGGTCCCACCAGAGGGTGTCCAGGTCCTGCTCCGGATCCTCGTACATGGCCTTCTCGAAGCGGAACATGACCTGCGACCAGCGGCTGAAGACGAGCTGCTCCAGGCGCTGGGAGGCGATCAGGGCCGGCGCGATCCGGGCCACCTCCGCGGGCGGAACCCCGACGACCTCCTGGAGCCAGGAAGGCTGGCCGGCGCGGCGGCCGAAGAGATTGGCCACGGCCTCGGTCGTGAAGGCGTGGGCGGCGTCGCGCAGCAGCCAGGGCACCTCCGGATCGTTGAACTTGGCGTAGACCCCGTGGCCGGACTCGTGCAGCAGCGTGTTCATCCAGTACTGGTCGGGCTTCAGGCTGCAGAGGATGCGCACGTCGCCGGCGCGGTCTATGTCGTTGGAGAAGGCGTGCTGGTACTTGCCCGGCCTCTCGTAGAGATCGCTGCGGGCCAGGATGTCGTCGATGGGCAGGCCGATGCCCGCGTAGTAGCTCTCGGCCAAGGTGACGAGGTCCTTGTCCGCGTAGTAGCGGTCCAGGTCGACGTCGTACACGCGGGGGGCTTCCTGGAAGAAGCGATCCTGGTAGTGCCAGGGCCGCAGATCGGCCGAGGCGAGACCCAGGCGCCGGGCCAGGTAGGCGTCGACCTCGCCCTTGACCCCGGCGAAGGCATCGCGCGTCAGCTCGTCCAGCTGGTCGAACAGGCGCTCGATCTGGTCCGGATCCTGTTCGCCCAGGGCGAGCTGCATCACCTGGAAGTTGCGGAAACCGAGGCTGCGCGCCGCCTCGTTGCGCAGCCTGACCAGCTCCAGGATGGCGGGCGCCACCTGCCGGCCGATCTCCTTGCTCGCCAGCCAGGCCTCGCGCAGCCGGTCCGGGTCCTTCGACTCGCGCAGGATCCGGGTCAAGTCGTTGTCGCTGAACTGTTTCCCGTCCAGGGTGGCGCGGAAGGTGTTGAAGGTCTTCTCGATCTCGTTCTGCCGCCGGACCAGCTCGGCCAGCGTCGTGTCCGGGAGCTGGTTGCCCAGGAACGCCCGGTACAAGACGTCGAGCTGGCGGGCGAGCAGCGGATCGGTCACCGCCCCGGACTCCTTCCAGGCCTTCAGGCGGGCGAAGGTGGTCGGGTCGGCGTGGAGCTTGCGCAG
>Ga0315542_1000131_pt1 | contig 39713 bp, 22 predicted proteins | sample SalMarSW160120MG_FD_202541 | JGI IMG/M metagenome (GOLD analysis project Ga0315542, IMG submission 202541) | Salt marsh sediment microbial communities from the Plum Island Ecosystem LTER, Massachusetts, United States - Salt Marsh Sediment SW1601-20 ...
ACATAAGACGCCTGGCTATAAGGAACTTCTCGAGGGAATAGATACCCTTCTCATCAATCACCAGATTGCCATCTACAACATTGAGCATCCGGATAATACGATCCGATCCGACAGAGCCTTCGATAACCCCGGTAAAGAAACTGTCTCTCCTGAGATAATCGAGCCTGTCCATATCCACCTGTCCGGCAATAAGTTCATGAAGGAATTTTTTTTGATAAGCACCGTTGAAGATCTCTATTGCCAGATCCAGTCTCCCTTTAAACTCCTCATTAAGCTTTCTCATAAGCAGAAGTGAAAGGTCCTCATGAGAAATCCCTGTAATTATGGAATTCTCAAGAGCATGTGAAAATGGGCCATGACCGGCATCATGAAGAAGAATTGCACTATAGACAGCCATTTCTTCTTCCCTGGTAATAACCACTCCCTTGCCTTGCAAAGTCTTTATAGCCGTATCCATAAGATGAAGGGCTCCCAGGGAGTGCTGAAACCTGCTGTGGTTTGCTCCGGGGTAAACAAAACTGGTGAGACCCAACTGCTTAATGTTCCTTAGTCTCTGGAACCAGGGATGCTCGATAAGGTCGAAAATAAAATCCCCAGGGATGCTGATAAACCCATATACAGGGTCATTAATGATCTTTCTCTTGTTAGTCAGGTACACCTGTCTTGATTTCTTGACTTACAAAAATAGGAATAAGTTTTACATTATGTTAAGTGTAAATTATAACTGAACCCCAAAGTTTTTTTTCTTTTTAATAGAAATAAATCAAAAAATCAAAAAATATTTATGCAACAATTGAAATAAAAAGCGTCTTTTAGTAGTCAAATGTAACAGACAATAAAGGGCTTCTTAATAAGATATGTATGAAAATTCAAATTCAGGGTCTTAATAAAATTTATCCTAATGGAAATCATGCATTAAAAGATATTAACCTTGAATTCGGGACAGGTATGTTCGGACTTCTCGGACCCAACGGAGCTGGCAAATCAAGTCTTATGAGAATTCTGGTAACTCTGATGAAACCAACATCGGGTATGGTAATGATAGACGGTAAAGATATTCAGAAACACAGGAAAGAGCTCAGAAGCATTCTCGGGTATCTTCCACAGGATTTCAGGTTTTTTACAGCACTTAAAACATGGGAGTTCCTTGATTATGCTGGCTCTCTTTCCGGCATGAAAAACAGAAAGGAAAGGATGGCAGAAGTTGACAGATTACTTGATCAGGTTGGTCTTCTTGAAGCTCGCGACAGGCAGGCAAACCGCCTTTCCGGTGGGATGAAACGCCGTCTTGGCATCGCACAGGCTCTCATAGGTAATCCAAAGATCATTATTGTTGATGAACCCACCACGGGACTTGATCCTGATGAGAGAATAAAATTCAGGAACGTCCTTTCGCAGCTAAGCCAGAATGATGTAATTATTATCCTGTCTACACATATCGTTGGTGATATCTCTTCTACATGCCAGGGAATGGCACTCCTTAACAGGGGAGAAGTTGTATACTATGGCTCACCGGAGAACCTGGTAAAACATGCTGAAGGACATGTATTCAAATTGAACCTTACCCCGGCTGAATATGAAAAAGCAAAGGAAGTTTACAATGTTATCTCTACAATTCCCAACGAAACCGGATGGGAAGTCCAGGTAGTGTCAGATGATGTTCCGGAATACAACTCGGAAAACATAGAACCTAACATAGAGCATGCTTATGTGTATTTCATGGAACACAAACTTCAAACCACTTTAATTGACTGACAACATTTAAGCTGATGTCTGCTTTTCATAATATCAGTACAGTTGCCCGGTATGAGGCAAAGACCCTCAGGCGAAGCTGGTTTTTCCGACTCTTCTCTATTGGCGCCGTGTTTATTTTCACCCTGATAAATATCGGTATGTTCTCACCTGTCGGTGGTGAACGATGGGAAGTAATATCAATCTCCTCTTCCCTGCCTCTCATTAACCTGTACCTGCTCAATATTGCCCAGGCCATAGTAGTTATTTTTCTTGCCGCTGATTTTCTCAAACGCGATAAGAAGCTCGATACCAACGAAGTTCTCTACACCAGGTCAATGTCAAATTTTGAATACGTACTGGGAAAATCATGGGGTATATTGAGGCTTTTCCTCAGCCTTGACATTATTATACTCGGAATTGGCCTGATTATTAATATTATTTCAAAAAGTATGTCAGTGAATATTATGGCATATTTCTATTATCTCCTCATTATTACAATACCAACAATTATTTTCAGCCTTGGACTCGCTTTTACCCTGATGTCATTAATAAGAAACCAGGCAATAACATTCCTTATTCTGCTTGGTTATGCGGCTCTTGATATTTTTTATCTCTACTTCCGGGCCGGCTCAATATTTGACTATATGGCTTTTGGTCTTCCGGTTTTTAGATCAGGTATGATAGGGTTCGATGATTTAAGTGTAATAGTCAATCAAAGACTGATTTACTTTTTTGCAGGACTATCGCTGATCATGGCAACGATACTGTTATTTAAACGATTGCCACAATCTAAATTACACCGGGTGCTGACCATTATCTTTATGTTTGCTTTCCTGGCAGGAGCTTCCATTTGCGCCTATAACACCTACTCAACTTACATTAAAAGAGTCAATGATAAAAATCTTGTTATTGAAACCAACAGGGAATTCGAAAGTAAGAGATTTGCAAGTATAATCGCTGCATCTATTGAATTTATTCATGATGGAGATTCTTTTAAAGCAACTGCATCTATGAAGATTACAAATGATAATAGTGAGCCTCTTGATCAATATTACTTTTCACTTAATCCTGCGCTTTCAGTATCAAAAATAAGTCGTGACGGAAAAAATCTCGACTTTAAAAAAACAAACAATATAATTGAGATAAACCCGGGCAGGATATTAAATCCCGGAGAGAGTGACAGTGTCAGTTTTGCTTATTCCGGAAGAATAAATGAATCATTCTGTTATCCGAATTACAGTGATAATATCAAGGAAAATCCTTACAGAATTTCTATGGTTAATGTAAATAAACGCCAGGCTTTCCTTACCAGAGATTATGTGCTGCTTACTCCTGAAGCACACTGGTATCCTGTTGCCGGGCTCAATTACTATCCCTCCAATCCTGCTCAGATTAAAATTGATTTTATAAATTTTATTCTTAAAGTCAAAACAAAGAATGAATTGCTGCCTGTTTCCCAGGGCGAAATGAAAAAAGAAGACGGATACTATGTTTTTAAATCAGAAACGCCGCTTACGGGGCTTACACTTGCAATAGGAAATTATCTTACCGACAGTATTAAGGTTGGTTCTGTCAGGTATATTTCATATCATTTCTCCGGAAATGATTATTACAAGCAGGATCTCGAGGTACTCAAAGATACTTTGCCGTTGCTCATTTCGGGATTGATGACTGACCTTGAATCAAATTTCTCTACCAAATATCCATTTAGGGACCTCAGTTTTATTGAAGTACCTGTTCAATTCTATTCTTATCCTAAAGAGAGTACACAAACAAGGGCAGAGGTTCAGCCGTCAATGGTTTTGCTTCCGGAAAGGCTCTCAACCTTAAACCAGGCCGGCTTCAGTAAGCTTTTCAAGCAACAGAAAAAGAGGATGACACGCAGCGGACAGGTTATAACTGACAAAGAACTGGATGTCAGGATTTTTAATAGTTTCATGAGAAGCACATTCATAACCGGTGAAAATTTCAGGTTTGTAAATGGTATGGCTGCAAATGCGCCGACAAGGTATCTCCTCGGACCCAGTTTTTATTTCTTTAAGAATAACTTTTACTCTCTTGAATACCCGGTCATTAATGCAGTTTTTGAATCCCATCTTCAAAAAGTAAATTCACCCATGACAGCCGGGTTTCAGGCAGCTACCGGTAATCTTACCGACAATGACAAAGCCAATCTGATCCTTAAAAATCTGAGCTTTAGAGAGTTACTTGCAAAAAGTTCTGGGGCAGATACATTAAATGCTGTTCTTACCCTCAAAGGTGATTACCTTTTTAACCTGATCAGGTCAAAGGCAGGCATAGATGAGTTTAAGGACTGGTTTGCCAGATACATTGATAATCACCAGTTTAAAAGGGTCAATATTAAGAATTTCAATGAAGATATTAAAAATAAATTCGGCTTCGAATTTTATTCTTACCTGAATGACTGGTTTTATGGCAAGGAGCAACCCGGATTTCTGTTTACGGATCTGAAAGCAACCCAGATTGTGGTTGGTGACAGATCGAGATACCAGGTTACATTTATTGTTACTGATCCTGAAGATGCCGGAGGATTGTTTAATATATCCTTTCGTACTGTTGGCGCCGGAGGTTTCGGCCGTGGTGGCGGAGGAGGCCGTGGTGGAGGTTTTGGGGGCGGAGGCTTTGGCGGAGGCGGAGGCAGGATGCAAATATCATTCCAGGGTCGTGGTATGGAAGCTGCTGATATTTCAAAGATTGTTTACACAGGTCCTCATGAGTCAAAAAAAATAGGGATTGTTCTTGATGCCCAGCCAAGGGCAATGATGGTAAATACCCTTTTTTCGAAGAACGTACCCGGTGAAATAACACTTCCAATTGATGAAATAAATAAGTCTGATAATCTCACACCTGAATTTTCCGGAGAAGAGATACTTACATCAAACCCTGTCTCCTCTGATCCAAATGAAATAATAGTTGATAATGAAGATCCGGGATTCATTATCACCAAAGAAAGCACGGAGAACAGACTGAAAAAGATCCTTGGAATTCATAATAATAGACTTACCTCGTATCAGCAAATAAGTCTTATGAGGATCCCAACATTCTGGCAACCGGTTGTTGAGCCATCATTTTTCGGGAAATATGTACGCTCGGCAGTTTATACCAGGGGTGGTACAGGTGACAAAACTGTAACCTGGTACACAGTTATTAAAAATCCCGGGTATTACGATATATACAGTTACATCGGAAAAAGTACCGATCGGATTATGGTAAGAGCCGGAGGGGCTGGACCTGGCGGAGCTGCCGGAGGAGGAGGCGGTGGCGGCCGGAGTGGTGAAGGCAACAGATCAGGTGAAGCTGCCGGCGCAGGAGGAGACGGAGGGCAGTCAAGAGGGCCAAGAGGGCAAATGGCTCAACCCTACAAAGAATTCCATTATCATGTTTATCATGAAAGCGGTGTTGAGGATATATCGCTTGATTATGAAAATGCTGAAAATGGCTGGAATAAACTGGGAACATATTATCTCCAGGCTGATACTGCTAAAGTCGTTCTTTCAAATCTTACAACAGGAAGAGCTGTGATCGGAGATGCAGTCAAATGGGTAAAGCAGAAGTAAAAGTTCAAGGTTCAAAGTTCAAGGTTAAACGTTTAAAGTCAGAAGTAATCAATATAACAATGAAAAAATCAATATTCCTTTTAAAATGGGCATATCCCTTAATCCTGCTCCTTATGAATATTACTATTACAGATGTATCAGCCCAGACGGGTCTTACACTGGAGCAGGCTCTCTCAACAGCGGAAACTAATAGTCCCACTATCATTAAGACCAGGCTTAATCTGAAAAGGAGCCAGGAAAATCTTAATGCCCAGAATGCAGCATTGAAATCAAATTTTTCTTTATCAATTAATCCTATAAACTATGCTCAAAACAGGGCATATTATACCAATTCTGGTTTCAATACCACAAAGGATATACAAAGCTCAGGTTCTTTCACTATCAGACAACCTATTTTGTTTTCAGATGCAACTCTCTCTTTGACTAACAACTTTAGCTATACCAATTCCATATTAAATGAACAGTTCCCGACTCAGGAAGGAGCTGTGTTCAATAACGATCTTTCCATTAACCTGACTCAGCCACTGTTTACTTATAACAGGACCAAAATGAGTCTTAAAGAACTTAAGTTGTCACTGGAAAATGCCCAGCTCAATTATGCAATTCAGCTGCTGGCGATGGAAAAAAATGTAACGCAGGCATTTTATGCCGTTTACCAGGCGCAGCAAAGCCTTGATATCGCAGATCAGGCTTATCAGAATATGCTAAAAAGTTATGAAATCTCAAAGAATAAAGTTAATGCAGGCATTTCAGCCCAGTCGGAAATGTTTCAGGCCGAACTGAACCTTGCCACTACTAAGTCGGATTATGAAAACAAACAGGTTGCATATGAAAATGCCAAAGATAATTTTAAGGACCTGGTTGGTATAACCCTGTATGATGATATTATTGTTATTCCAAATATTAATGTGGATACTGTAAATGTAGATGTGGCATTTGCCATCGACCAGGGGCTTGCCAACAGAATGGAACTAAGGCAGAGTCAGATCAGTATCGAAACAGCATATGATAATCTTATTCAAACAAAGGCACTCAATGAATTCCACGGAAGCCTTACTCTTTCTTTTGGGATTAACGGGAATAATGAGAACCTTAAAGATCTTTATTCCGACCCGAGAAATAATGAAAATGTTGGACTCTCTTTCAATATACCGCTTTGGGACTGGGGTGAAAATAAATCAAGAGTAAAGGCAACTGAGGCAACCATTGAGTCAGATAAAGTCGATCTCAATGTTGAACAGAACAACATTATATTAAGTGTCAGACAAAGCTTCAGGAATCTTAAAAATCTTCAGAACCAGATAGAAATTGCACGTCAGTCGGTTAACAACGCACAGCTGACTTACGATCTTAACCTTGAGAAGTACAGGAACGGGGATCTGACAGGTATGGATCTCAGCATTTATCAGAATCAGCTCTCCGAAAACAAGCTTAACTACACAAATGCATTAATTTCATATAAACTGGAACTTCTTAACCTTAAAATACAAACACTTTACGACTTTGAGAAAAAACAACCCGTAATTCCTGTAAAAACTCTACAACAATAAAATCAAATCACCCATGAAAAAGAGCTTAATAATAATACTGGCAGCTGTTTTCACAGCCATCAGCTGCAAAAACCAGAATCAGAATCTTACTGCTGATGTTGAAATTCCCGTTTCTGTTCAGGAAGCCACTCCCAGGTCAATTGAGGAATATGTCAATACATCAGGAACAGCTTATCCTGTTGGCGATATTATAGTAAAATCGGAGATTACAGCCAATTATTTCCTGGAGAAAAATCCGCATACGGGTAAATTCTGGCGATTAAACGACAATGTTAAATCTGGTGATCTTATAGCCAGGCTTGAAGATAAGGAATATGTCAATTCCGTAAAGCTTGAAACGAATGAACTTAATCTTCAGCTTACTGAAAGTGAGCTAAAAAAGCAGCAGTCACTTTATGAAAAGGGAGGCGTCACTCTTAACGATCTTACAACGGCAAGCATAAATAATGCCAATGCCAAAACAGCTGTGGAAACTGCACATCTTCAGATGGCAAAGATGAGGATCCTTGCACCCATTGAGGGCGTTATTGTTGATCTGCCTTATTATACACAGGGAACCAGAGTTAATACGGGTTCTAATATGGTCGAGATCATGAATTATAAGATGATGTATATGAATGTTCAGCTGCCTGAAAAATATGTCTCTGTAATAAAACCTGATCAGAAAGTAAAACTTACAAATTATACTATCCCCGGCGATACCATTATTGGCAGGATAACCCAATTATCGCCTGCAATAAATGCAGATACCAGAACTTTCCAGGGAAATATTATGATAGATAATCCAAATTACCTTCTCCGCCCTGGTATGTTTGTTAAAGCTGATATTGTTGTAAACCATAAAGACTCCGTAATTGTAATTCCCAAGAGCATAATCCTCTCAAGGCAAAGAGGCAAGACAATTTTTGTTATCGACCGCAACGGACTGGCTTCTGAACAGATTATCCAGACCGGCCTTGAAAACCTGACTGATGTTGAAGTCACCAGAGGCCTGCAAAAAAATGAACGTTATGTAACCAGTGGTTTTGAGACACTCAGCAACAGGTCGAAAGTTAAAATCATTAAATAACAATTATGGACAGGATTGCCCGCTTTGCTGTAAAATATCCGGTTACTGTTTTAATGCTGGTACTCGGTATAATCCTTCTTGGGTTCATCTCTTTTGGAAAGCTGGGAACTGATCTCTTCCCCAACCTTAACAACCCGAAGATATATATTGAACTTTCAGCAGGTGAGAAGCCGCCTGAAGAAATCGAAAAAAACTATGTTGATCAGATTGAATCACTTTCAATGCGACAGAATGATGTTATACAGGTTTCTTCCGTTTCAAAAGTGGGAAAAGCCACTATAACAGTCGAATATGACTGGAAAAAGGATATGGATGAAGCATTTCTCGATTTGCAGAAGGCACTAAATACCTATAGTCAAAACGCTGATCTTGACGAATTTAATATTTCGCAATACGATCCCAATGCAGACCCTGTAATGATTGTGGGCCTCAAAAACGATCGCATCACCAACCTTGATGAGATACGCATTGTCGCTGAGAATTATATAAGGAATGAACTTGTAAGAATAGAAGGTGTGGCTGATGTTAAACTTACCGGCCAGGAAGAGAATGAAGTTGTAATTGAAACAAACAAATACATTCTTGAATCGTTCGGATTGAGTGCCGATGTCGTGGCAGCACAGATAGCGAATTATAATAAGAATGTATCAGGAGGTTCCATTGTTGATCTGGGACTTAAATATGTGGTCAAAGGTGTAAGTGTACTGGAGAACCTGACTGATCTCGAGAATATAATTGTAGGATTTAAGCAGGTTACGAGCCAGGCTGCTTCGACAGCTACTACCGGAACTTCAACTGCTTCAACTGAAAAAGTTCCGATATATCTGCGCGATATTGCAACTGTTAAATATGAAAATAAAGATCCCCAGAACATTGTTACAATAAATGGCGAACGATGTATCGGATTATCAATTTACAAAGAACCAAAGTACAACACTGTTGATGTTGTCAAGAGCCTGAATAAAGCAATTACAGATCTTGGCAAAGCTCTGCCCGGATACGAGTTTATCAGGGTACAGGACCAGGGAAAATATATTCATAATGCGATTACCGAGGTACAGAATACAGCACTCTTAGGAATAGTACTGGCAGTATTTGTCATTTTTATATTTCTCAGAAGAATAGGGACCACTCTTGTTATAAGTATTGCAATCCCTATTTCAATAATCGCAACTTTCAACCTGATGTATTTTAATCATCTCACTCTCAATATAATGACATTAGGCGGACTTGCCCTTGGCGCCGGAATGCTGGTCGATAACGCCATTGTTGTCCTTGAGAACATTACAAGGAACAGGGAGGAAGGTATGCCATTGAAGGAAGCTGTTATACAGGGTACTGGCCAGGTTGGTGGTGCAATTACCGCATCAACCGTTACCACGATTGTTGTTTTTCTGCCAATTGTATATTTGCATGGCGCCTCGGGAGAAATGTTCAAGGATCAGGCATGGACTGTAGCGTTTTCTCTCCTTTCCTCACTCCTGGTCGCAATGCTTGTTATACCTATGCTCGTTTCCACTGTGTTTTCCGACAGGAATAATAAAAAGAATATTCACACTCCTCTGAAATTTCATTGGTATAAAAGAACGCTTGAAAAGATAGTTGAGAAAAGATTTCTTATAATTATCCTTTCTCTGTTACTTATGGGGGCAACTGCTTTGCTTCTGCCACATCTTGGGAGTGAATTTATGCCCAAATCTGAGTCTGCAGAATTCACCCTGGAGCTAAAATTGCCCGAGGGTACAAGTCTTGAAAGAACTGCAAGCACTGCATCAAAAGCCGAAGTAATTATCAGGGAACTGCTTGGCGATAAAGTAAAGATGATTTACAGCCAAACCGGTGCAGTGACTACTTCAACAATCAGTCAGTCAAGTATTAATGAAGGAGAAAACACTGCTTCACTGAAAATTACACTGACTGATGATTTTGCATCAAAAACAGACGAGGCTATAAGACTTGTTGAAAGTCACCTGCAAAAGATTCCGGATCTTGAGGTGAGTTTCACACAGGAAGAAACGGCTTTGCAGTCATCATTGGGGACCTCAGAAGCTCCCTTCTCACTTGAAATTGCAGGAAAAGATTACGATGAGCTTGGGAAAATACTAAATGAAGCTAAAGCCAGGCTGACAAATAATCCCGGCCTGTTCAATATAACAACATCCATGGATGAGGGCACTCCCGAAGTTGAAGTCGCAATTGACAGATTTAAAACAAGTTATTATAATGTCTCAGTAGATAATGTGATCAACCAGTTAAAAGGGTACCTGACAGGCGCTTCAGCCGGGAGCTTTGAGAAAGACGGGGAAATGAAAGATATAACAATCAAACTTGGAGATATTTCTTTGCATCAGCTCAACGATCTGATGATAACAGCCGGCAGTATTAAGGTGCCGCTCAGTGAGTTAGCTGCCATAAAAACTGTTATAAGCCCGAGAGAGATCACCCGGAGAAATCAATCCAGAACCTGCTATATATATGCAATGGTCAATAATAAAATACCTTTCGATCATATTATTAAAACAGCGAGGGATTCTCTTAAATCAATAGCTCTGCCTGCAGATTATAAAATGACATTCACCGGTGAGGAGCTTAAAAGGAAAGAGTCAATGTCAAATCTCTCTTTTGCCTTGATGCTTTCCTTAATCCTGGTATTTATGGTTCTGGCAGCCCAGTTTGAATCTGTCATTCAACCTTTTGTTATAATGCTTACAATTCCTCTTGCCGGAGTCGGAACGATCCTGACATTCTTTCTTTTAGGAAAGTCCCTGAATATGATGGCATACATTGGAATAATAATGCTCGGCGGGATAGCAGTAAATAATGCTATAATCCTAATTGACAGGATCAATCAGCTAAGACAGAGTGGTTTGAAAAAGAAAGAAGCAATAGCAATTGCCGGTTCTCAAAGGATAAGACCTATTCTTATGACCAGTCTTACGACGATACTCGCACTTCTTCCAATGACCATAGGTATAGGAGAGAGTGCATCCCTGAGAGCACCAATGGCTCTTGCAGTAATTGGCGGTATGGTAACTTCCACACTACTGACCCTTGTTGTGATACCTTGTGTTTATTTTGTAATGGATAGTGTGAGTGAATTTATTACAGGGAAGAAAGAGATAGTTGATTAGCAGGAAAATTCTTCATTCAAGAAACAAATGGATTTTATATTAAAGAGAAAGGTTCTGATCAGCATGCTCTTTATAGGGCTTACAATGCTTGGTTATATTTCCTATAAGAGCCTGCAGATTGAGCTTCTTCCCAATTCCCAGCTTCCTACTCTTATCGTACAGGTCAGCGCAACCCAGGAACTGGATCCTAATTATATTGAGACTCAGGCAATAGTACCCCTGGAAGGTGCTATTGGCACCCTTGAAGGCATTGATAAGATTGAATCAAATATTAATTCCCGGACTGGTACTATAATCATCTATTACGACCAGAATGCCAATATGAAATTTGCCAATCTTAAGCTACAGGAAAAGATAAACCTTATAAAGTCCTCATTACCGGCAGAGTTCAGAATAAATGTAGTAAAAATTGACCTCACCCAGATTACAAGCCAGTTTATGGAATTGCAGATCAGGGGCGAAGGAGGAATAGACAGAATACGTAATATCACAGATAAAGAAATAACCCCGGAACTTGAAAACATAAATGGCATAGCTGGTGTCCAGGTTTACGGAGGTCAGCAAAAATCTATTGAAATAAGATTAAATGAAAAAGCATGTAAAGCCTATGGTATCTCTATGGCCCAGGTCACTAACCTTCTTAACAATAATGGCAAGGACAAAACATTTGTCGGATCTGTGAAAGACGGGAATGAAAGGCTCTTCGTAAATGTGACATCTGCATATACAGATATTAAGGATATTGGGAATATTGCAGTTAAGCAAAATGGTTCCATTACACTTAAAGACATTGCACAGATTTTCTTTGGTGTAAAAGAACAGACTTCATACAGCCGGGTAAATGGGCTTGATGCTGTTACAGTTACACTGATGAATGATAACCAGTCTAATCTGATCGACCTTTCCCACAAAACCCTCGACCTGGTTAAGTCGCTGAATGAGAATCTTAAATCTGAAGGTGTTGAGATCGTTGTTCAGAATAACAATGCTGAAATAATGGAAAACAATATAAACCAGATTATTCACCTGGCAGTTATCGGAGGTCTTCTCGCAGTACTTATTTTATGGTTCTTTCTACGCAATATCAGGCTTGTTCTTATTATCGCTCTTTCAATTCCAATATCAGTTTATGCAGCTTTTAATTTTTTCTATGCTTATAATATCACAATTAACAGCCTTACACTTGTCGGAATGGCTCTTGCCATCGGAATGCTTGTCGATAATTCGGTTGTTGTGCTTGAGAATATATACCGGCTTATAAGCCAGGGAAAGGATATTGATACAGCCGTTAAGCAAGGTACCAGTGAAGTATGGAGATCAATTGTTGCAGCAACGCTGACGACAATAACCGTATTTCTGCCTTTTATTTTCTCAACAAATTTCATGATTAAAATAATAGGCAGGAATATTGGAGTTTCAATAGTTTCGACACTTGTCATTTCATTATTTGTTGCCTTGCTCTTTATCCCCATGGCAACACATTTTATTCTGAAAATGGCCAAAAGTTCAGAACTGGGGATCTTTAAAAAGCTTTCAATACATAATCGTCTCATTCAGGCTTATTATCTGGCCCTAAAGGCCAGCTTAAGAAATCCGGCAGGCACAATAATAGGAACCCTGGCAGTATTCTTTGCTGCACTTTTAATAAGCCTGACGCTTAGCATAAGCTCAACCAAAGAAATCGAAACGCCAAGCTTCAGACTTTCTGTCACAATGCCAAGCGGTTCAACTCTTGATAAAACAGACGGCGTGGTGACAGAAGTCGAACAAAGGCTTAACAGCATACCTGAGAAACAGGATATCATAAGCAGGATTGAGGAAGCTGATGCGACAGTTACTGTAAATCTTGCCAAAGACTGGAATAAGAAAAGTAAAAGGACTCTTCCGGAAATTAAGAATGATATACTTGATAAAGTCAAAAATATAAGAACGGCCGAAATCACAATGAATGAGATTTCGTCCAGCGGAAGCTATTCACAATCGGGAGGCGGAGGCGGAACGGTAAATCCCGGAGCGAACTTCATGAACCTTTTAGGCCTTGGAACAACATCGGAAAGCATTAATATAAAAGGTCAGAATTTTGATCAAATGAAAAGCCTTTCAGATGATATCAAAGCTTCTATTCAGGATCTTTCGACAATTAGCAGTGTAAATGTTAATGTTCAGGATAACAGCCCGGAAGTGCATGCAATTTTTGATATGGACTATATCGGACGTAATAATATGACACTTGCCAATATTTCTTCAGCACTTTCGACACTTGGAAGAGAATATTCTTCAGGGGCAACTTTCATGCAGGGGACCGACAGCTATGATATAACCCTGAAATATGCTGATGAGTCAGGCCAGGTAAAGGAAAATACAGACAAGACAATAGACGATCTTAAAAACCTTGAGGTTACCGGGGCTAATTCCAATATAATGGAAATGCAGGAACTGGCTGATATTGTATTCTCATCAGGAATGGGTAATATACACAGGGAAAACCAGGAGAAAAAAATTACAATCTCGTACAGCTTCAATTCAGATATAACCAGCTCCAAAGATCTGCTTGAGGGAGCAAGAGCAGAAATAGAATCGATAGTCTCAAATATCAATATACCCTCCGGAATAGCAGTTGAGATCGTTCATGAGGAAGATCCTCTGACTGATTTCTATTACCTCATCGGTATGGCATTTCTGCTTATCTATATGATCCTTGCGTCAGTATTTGAATCACTTTCAACACCTGTTGTTCTTATGTTCAGCATACCGCTTGCTGCACTGGGCTCGCTTATTGCACTGATCATCACAAATAATTCACTCCTGAACGCCAATACACTGATAGGATTCCTTATACTCCTTGGAATTGTGGTTAACAATGGGATTCTGCTGATAGATTATACCAATATCCTGAGGAAGAGGGGAGACAGGCTTTCACGTGCATTAATGACTGCAGGCATAGCGCGTGTGAGGCCAATTCTGATCACTGCATCAACAACTGTTATTGCTCTTTTTCCTCTGGCAATGGGACAGGCCGAATTTGTGGCTTCAATAGGCGCTGCTTTCGCAATTACCGTCATTGGAGGGCTTACATTAAGCACAATGCTTACACTTATATTTATTCCCACTTTTTATTCAGGCCTCGAAAATTCACTTCACTGGATCTACTCACTTAACTGGAAAACAAAGGTAATCCAGCTTGTTTTATTTTCTTTGCTTATATTATTGATATACAGCCATGTAGATCAATTTCTCTGGAAACTGATAACAACAATACTATCATTGATACTTGTACCGGCAACCACATGGTTCCTGATCAGCACACTTAAAAAAGCCAGAGAGACATTAATAGCGCCGGATGAACCTATCAATATAAAAATTCAGAGCCTTGTCAAGATATATGACAGAGACAGTCGTCTGATGAGGGAATGGAAAGCAGGAGCAAAGATCAGGGAAAGACTGGGGATTGAAAAAAACTATTCCTCATGGAATGATATGAACCATCTTATCTGGCAAATCCCACTGATAGGGTTTTTCATATATTTTACATATTTCTACCTGAAAAACGGCTTCTGGATTTTTATCTTCAGCCTGATTATATGGTTTTCCATCTTCGGGCTCTGGATCCCTTTCAAAAAACTGATGACAAGCTTTTCATCTTCAGGAAAAAAGAGGATATATACGGGGATCATAAAAATCTTCGATTCTTTGATATTCTGGGTTATACCACTGGTAAATATTTACCTCTTCCAAAAAAAGTGGCAAAATCTTGTGATAGTATTAATACTTGGATTCCTTTGGTTTTCCGGGCTTGTAATTTACAAAGCAGGATTAAAAATGAGCAGGGAGAATATAGATATCTACCGCCTTAAAGGAAAATTTATAAATATCCGAAAGGGATTCTATAAGATAGTTCTGGCTATCCCCCTGATAGGGAAAAAGAAAAAGCCTTTTAAAGCATTAAGCTGCGTTTCTATTGATATCGGTAATGGTATGTTTGGTCTGCTTGGACCAAATGGCGCAGGAAAAACAACACTCATGCGTATAATATGCGGTATACTTGAACAAAGCTACGGTAAGGTCTGGATAAACGGTATGGACACTCAAAAGAAAAGAGAAGAGCTTCAGGGTCTTATCGGTTACCTTCCCCAGGAGTTTGGAAGCTATGAAAATATGACTGGTCATGAATATCTGCATTACCAGGCAATGCTTAAGAATATTATTGATGCAAAAACAAGGGAAGATAGAGTTACTTATTGCCTTAAAGCCGTCCATATGGAAGATCGAAGACATGAAAAAATAAGTTCCTATTCCGGGGGAATGAAGCAAAGAATGGGAATCGCCCAGATACTGCTCCATCTGCCCAGAATACTTGTTGTAGATGAGCCAACGGCAGGGCTTGACCCAAGGGAAAGGATCAGGTTCAGGAACCTTCTTGTGGAGCTTAGCCGCGACAGGGTGGTTATTTTCTCCACTCATATTATTGAGGATATCTCCAGTTCATGTTACAAGGTTGCTGTCCTTAACAAAGGAGTCATGATGTATCTTGGCAAACCTATAGAAATGACAAAAGAGGCCCAAAATCATGTCTGGCAGTTCAATATCCCGGCAAAAGACTTTAACAGTTTTATTGAAAACCATTTGGTTGTCCATCACATGTCTGAAGGATTAAATGTCAGGATAAGATGTATATCTGAAGATAAACCACATCCGGATGCTTTAGGTGTGACTCCTAATCTTGAAGATGCATACTTGTGGCTTCTCAGGAAAAAGGTAAGAAGTGTCACTTAGTCTAACAGGTTAAATTTTTTATAATGAAAAACCCCCGTTTATATAATCTTTTCCTGCTTATCTATAAGATGATCATTTATAATCTGCGAATCATCTTTGCAAATAAGTTTGTTTGGTTTCTTTTCGGATCTGTAGTGTTCTATCTTGGTCTGTCAGTAATTTATTCGTTTTCAAATGACATCTCCAGGATGGAGGACCTTTATGGAGTTTTCATGTTCTCGGGGATACTTCTTGTATTTTATCCTTCTGTCTTTGGTGTTCAGAATGATCAGGATGCGCGGACAATAGAAATAATATTCGGAATACCAAATTACAGGTATAAAGTCTGGCTGATAAGAATTATACTGATATTAGTTATTACATTTCTTATTATGCTGACATTCACAATGTTGTCTTCAGTATTTATTGTTAAGTTCAGAATAGTCAATATGACATTACAGGTTATGCTGCCTGTTACTTTTCTCGGGGTGATGGCCTTCATGCTTTCCACAGTAATCAGGAACGGAAATGGTACCGCTGTTGTAATGATTGTATTCGGAATTATTTTCATGATCCTCTCCGACTCCCTCAGAACGAGTCAGTGGAATGTATTTCTGAACCCGTTCAATGTGCCGCGCGACGTAAATGAAACTACCTGGGCCATCATCACAATGAAGAACAGGATAATACTTATTACCGGAACTATTATATTTATGCTGGCTGCAATGTACAACCTTCAGAAAAGAGAGAAGTTTATGTAGGATGCTTATTACACCATTGTGCCGTTCATTCAAATGGATGCTTCCTGCTGAAATCAGGCTGGTAGTTCCTGTAACTGAGCATATCCTGCAGCCATCCATTCCTGAATCCCAACTTATCCATCTCCTCAGTAACCGATTCATATTCCTCCCTGTAAAGCGACCGGTGCAATACAGTATGACTGGTCACAAATTGTGTGGGATGATATTGAGACATAAGGGAAATATGGACTCCTGCCGAAAGTTCATCAGCAATACTCCGAAGCACCTTTTTACTCTCTTCTGCATGACCCGGCAGAACAAGATGTCTGATCAGGATCCCTCTCTCAGCTCTGCCTTCAGAATCCAGAGGAAGTGTTGATCCTTTCTGAAAATACATTTTTTTTAACGCTTTAAGGGCAACTTCAGGATAGTCTGCAGCATCTGAATATTTCACGGCGATTCCGGATGTAACATATTTATAATCTGGAAGATACACATCAATCAGCCCGTAAAGCTCCTCTATTAAATCAGCCTTATCGTAACTGTTTGTATTGTATACCATTATTGGTTTCAGCCCCCGTTTATATAACCCACGTATAATTGCCTTTATCTGCGGCACAACATGTGAAGGGGAGACAAAACCTACAGCTTTTATACCCTGCGCAAGAATCCTTTCAACAGTATCAAGTGCCTCTGAAAATGATGAAATACTGCTCCTGTAATTATGGCCTGGCCGGCTTATCTCATGGTTCTGGCAATAAATACAGTGAAGATTGCATCCCGAAAAAAAAATGTTGCATATTCCATCCGGTCCGCTGATAACAGGTTCTTCTCCCCTGTGAATACATATCGATGCTATATTCATTCCGGCGTCCATTCCACAATAGCCATCGCCACACTGAAACCGGTTCACACCACACTCGCGGGGACATAATGTACAATGCGCTAAAAGCTCCTTCTCGCTGTCAGTATATATTTCTTCTTCCATATTAAATGCATATCTCTATTTCAATTTTCTTCAACCGTAAAGGTCGCAAAGATTTCGCAAAGGAAGCAATGCATAAAATATCTATTTTAACCTTTGTGTTAACGTGTGATATCCTTTATGTTACTTTATGGTGAGACAAAAAGATTACCTATTAAATTTGCTTATTACAAAACATTCGTTACCTTTGCATCCGAATTGAGGGGAATTGAGCCTAGGGGACCAGAGTCCCCTATTTTATTATCTGTAATTAAATGATAGAAAAAGGCAAAATAGAAACGCTTGTTAATGAGTTAATTAAAGGAACAGGAGTCTTCCTGGTTGCTGTTAAAGTCAGTAGTTCAAACAAGATCATTATTCTTGTCGATACCAGGAACGGAATTACCATTGATGAGTGTGCCTCAATACACCGCCAGGTAGGGAAAAATCTGGATCGGGATGCTGAGGATTTTGAATTGCAGGTCTCCTCGCCTGGTCTCGACATGCCCTTCGCAGTGCCTGAACAATACTATAAAAATGAAGGCAGGAAAGTTGAGGTTGTGGATGATGAAGGCACAAGGTTTACTGGCAATCTTAAAAATATTACTTCCGGCGGTTTTGAACTGACTACTGAAGTAAAGGTCAAAGGGAAAATGAAAGAGTCAAAGGATCTTTCATTCAACTTTGACCAGGTAAAATCAACAAAGGTTATTTTAACTATTAAGTAATTATAAGAGTTTTACACCAGATGGAAAACGTTAATTTGATCGACACTTTTTCGGAATTCAAAGAGCTGAAAAATATTGACCGTCCAACAATGATGAGCGTTCTCGAAGATGTGTTCAGAAGCATGCTTGCAAAAAAATACGGGTCGGCTGATAACTTCGATATTATAGTAAACATCGATAAAGGTGACTTTGAGATATGGAGAAACCGGGTAGTTGTTGATGATGAAGAGCTTATTGATCCTATCACCCAGATACCTCTTTCACAGGCCAAGGAGATTGATGAAGATTATGAAGTGGGAGAAGAAGTATCAGATGAGGTTAAGTTCCTTGATTTTGGCAGAAGGGCAATCCTGTCGCTGAGACAGAACCTTACTGCGCGGATCCTCGACCTTGAGAAGAACAATATTTATATGAAATACAAGGACAGGATAGGGGAAATAGTCACGGGTGAAGTATATCAGGTCTGGAAGAGAGAGATCCTCGTTCTCGATGATGATGGCAATGAACTTATACTTCCCAAAAGTGAACAGATACCTTCGGATCATTTTCGTAAAGGCGACTCAATAAGAGCTGTGGTTATAAAGGTTGAAATGAGAAATAATACCCCATTCATAATTCTCAGCCGGACATCGCCAGTCTTCCTCGAAAGACTCTTCGAACTGGAAGTTCCTGAAATATTCGATGGATTGATAACAATAAAGAAAATAGTAAGGGTCCCCGGAGAACGTGCGAAGGTTGCAGTCGAGTCTTATGATGAAAGGATTGATCCTGTGGGTGCCTGCGTAGGAATGAAAGGATCAAGGATACACGGTATCGTAAGAGAACTACGTAATGAAAACATCGATGTTATCAACTTTACATCCAATAATCAGCTTTTCATTCAGAGAGCTCTCAGTCCTGCAAAAATAACCTCAATTAAGATGGATGACGAGACAAAAAGAGCTGAAATTTACCTAAAACCGAATGAAGTATCACTGGCAATAGGAAAAGGCGGACTTAATATAAGGCTTGCCAGCCAGCTTACAGGTTATGAAATTGATGTCTACAGAGAACCGGGAGGTGAGGATGAAGAAGATGTTAATCTTGAAGAATTCGGTGATGAAATTGAAGACTGGATCATTGAAGAGCTTAAGGCAATAGGATGTGATACTGCAAGAAGCGTACTAAACCTCTCCATTAGCGACCTGGTTAAAAGAACCGATCTCGAAGAGGAAACAGTTAAGGAAGTGGTAAACATACTGAGAGCTGAATTTGAATAAATCAATGGCTACTATTTAGGTTTGTTTAAGAAGTTATTATAAAGTCAAGGCAAATTTATGACAGAGGACGTAAAGGCAACGAGATTAAGTAAAGCAGCCCGCGAATTTAATGTGGGGATCTCCACCATTGTGGATTTTCTTCATAAGAAAGGCTTTGAGCTTGATCCCAACCCTAACACAAAACTTCCGCACGAAGCATATCTTTTGCTTATAAAAGAATACAGCACAGATATCAGCGTAAAGAAGGAATCTGAAAAACTTATTTTAAAAGATCTGCACAGGAAGAAAGAGTCAGTATCAATAGATGATTTCTCAGAGAAAGCAGAGGGTGAAGAATCTGAACGTGAGGAGGAAGTTCTTGTAAAAGATTCATCCGGAGCTAAAACTAACGTTGATATCAAGACTGAGATCAGGAAGCCCGATATCAAGCTCGTTGGGAAAATTGACCTTGATAAAACTGCAACACCAAAAACTGAACAGCCTTTACAACCAAAAAAAGAACCTCAGCCGGCAACTTCAATAGAAGCAGCCGAAACTGAAAAGAAAAAATCTCCGGCAGATAAGAAGCCTGTTACAGGTAAAGAAAAAAAGAGTAAGGAGAAAATCGATATACCCGCAGCTGAAAAAGCAGACCTTGATACAACCATAAAGGAATCTGCAAAACCTTCAAAGGAAGAAGAACAAAAAGAAAAACCTGAGGCAAAGAAATCAGTAGAGGAAGTAAAAAAGGCTTCTGAAGAATTGACTCGGGAAAAAGTTGATGAACCGTCTCCGGTTATACTGGGAAGAGACGAGGCGGTTGATATCAGTGAAATAGAAATCATTCCGGAAGAGGAAGAAGAAAACATAGAGCTGTACAGAACTGATTTCAAGAAATTATCCGGACCTACGGTCGTCGGGAAAATAGATCTTCCTGTTGAAGAAAAGAAAAAAACAGCTCCTTATCAGCCGGTTAAAATTAACGGAGATGCAGATTTCAGGAGAAAGAAAAGGAGAAAGAGGATAACCAAGGATAAAGAACAGGTTTCATTTGTAAAACCCGATCTGGCAGATAAAAAGGAAAAAACGGGTAAAAAACCTCTGAAGAAAAGACCAGTCAGGGCTGAAGTTGACGAGGAAGAGGTTCAAAAGCAGATCAAGGAGACTCTTGCCAGGTTAACCACCAAAGGTAAATCCAAAGGATCTCGGTACCGCAGAGAGAAAAGAGACCTGATAAGTCAGAAACACCGCGAAGTTGAAGACAAGATAGAACAGGACAAGAATATCCTGAAAGTAACTGAATTCGTGTCAGTTAATGAACTTGCCATTATGATGAATACCCCTGTTACTGATATCATATCAACATGCATGAACCTGGGTCTTTTTGTTTCCATCAACCAGCGTCTTGACGCCGAAACCATGGCACTGCTCGCAGATGAATTCGGCTATAAAGTCGAGTTTGTAAGCGCTGAAGTACTTGAAGCTGTAAAAGAAGAGGAGGATGAAGACCAGGATCTTAAGCCACGTCCACCGATAGTAACAGTTATGGGACATGTCGACCATGGCAAGACGAAGCTTCTTGATTACATCAGAAGAACCAATGTAATAGCCGGAGAAGCTGGTGGTATTACTCAGCATATCGGAGCATATGCTGTTCAGCTTGACGACGGTCGAAAGATAACTTTCCTGGATACTCCTGGCCATGAGGCCTTTACTGCCATGCGTGCCCGTGGTGCACAGATTACTGATATTGCAATTATTGTCGTTGCTGCCGACGACGGGGTTATGCCACAAACTGTTGAAGCAATCAACCATGCATCTGCAGCCGGAGTACCTATTGTCTTTGCCATTAATAAAATAGATAAACCGACAGCAAATCCTGAAAAGATCAAGGAGGCTCTGGCCGGAATGAATTACCTGGTTGAGGACTGGGGTGGTAAATACCAGTCTCAGGAGATATCGGCAAAATCAGGACTTAATATTGAACTCCTTCTTGAAAAAGTACTCCTGGAGGCAGAAATGCTTGACCTGAAGGCTAATCCTGATAAACCGGCAATTGGTACTGTTGTAGAATCATCACTCGACAAGGGACGAGGCTTCACGGCAACCGTTCTTGTAAAAGCAGGAACACTGAGTATAGGTGATATAATGCTTGCCGGCAGCTGCTTCGGGCACATTAAGGCAATGTATAACGAAAGGGGAAATAAGGTTACAGAAGTCGGTCCCGCCACTCCTGCTCTTATACTTGGATTAAACGGGGCACCCCAGGCTGGTGATAAGTTCAATGTGATGGACAGCGATAAAGAGGCCAAGGATATTGCAAATAAAAGAGCTCAGCTTCAACGCGAACAGGGGCTTCGTACGCAGAAACATATTACTCTCGATGAGATAGGCCGCAGAATAGCAATTGGCAACTTCCAGGAGCTTAATATTATTGTTAAAGGTGATGTTGATGGCTCGGTGGAAGCTCTCAGCGACTCACTGATAAAACTATCGACGCCAGAGATACAGCTTAATATTATTCATAAAGCAGTAGGCCAGATCTCTGAATCAGATATTCTTCTGGCAGCAGCATCAAATGCCATTATAGTAGGATTCCAGGTTCGTCCTTCACTTAGTGCACGTAAACTCGCCGAGAAAGAGGAGATAGATATACGACTCTATTCAATTATTTACGATGCTATTGAGGAGATAAGATCAGCTATGGAAGGTATGCTTTCTCCTGAAGTTAAAGAAGAGATTGTCGCCACCCTTGAAATACGTGATATATTTAAAGTCACAAAAGTAGGAACAGTAGCCGGCTGCTATGTCAAGGAGGGCAAGATAACCAGGAACACAAACGTAAGGATCATCCGCGACGGCATCGTAATATATACCGGGGAGCTCGGATCACTCAAACGCTTCAAAGATGATGTTAAAGAGGTAGTCGGCGGATATGAATGCGGCCTTAATATCCAAAATTTCAACGACATCAAAATCGGTGATATAGTTGAAGGTTACCAGGAAGTTGAGGTAAAGAAAACCCTATAAAAGAACTTTATAATCTTCAGCGGTAAGAAGATCATCCAACTCTTCCGGATGCGTCATCTTAATCTTTATCATCCAGCCTTTACCATAGGGATCTTTATTCACCACTTCAGGTGACTCCTCAAGAGCAGGGTTTACTTCCAGAACCTCTCCTGATACCGGCATAAACATGTCTGATACGGTTTTAACAGCTTCGATAGTGCCGAATACCTCTTCCTTCTTCAGGGTCTCTCCCACTGTTTCAATCTCAATGAAAACAATATCTCCCAACTCACCCTGGGCAAAATCGGTAATTCCTGCAAAGGCATAGTCGCCTTCAACGCGAAGCCATTCATGATCTTTTGTGTATTTTAAATTTGCCGGGACCTTCATAACTGCTTAAGATTATTAGTCAAATGAAAAAATTTGTTCCTCCTTATCTACCAAATGTAAAGTTTTTTTTGCTAATAATAATTGACTAATTACAGATTTTGAATTTTTAAATTCAGGCTTGTGGAAAGATTATTATTGTATAAGGGTAAACTTAAGACTGAATCCGAAATTTGTATTGGATGTCGGGAATGTGTTTGCAACAAAAGGATTATTCATACTATGGTCTGCAAAGATCTGAAGATTGAACCTGTCGCTCAGGACATAATCAGCAGTGATACCTGCTGAAAATACTTTATTGCCGACAACAGGTTGATTTACATCTTCAACCAGCTTCCTGGCAAGAGTCTTATTATCCCTGATAGAAAGGTCAAACCGCAGGTTTAGGTCGCTTTTCAAAGCTCTTTGCCCCCCTCCTGTTTTCAAAATGATCTGTACATTATCGAACCTGTAACCGGCTCCAATGATAAGCTCATTTATACGTGCATCTGCTATCTGATTGCTTGTAAGATTAAGAGCTACCGTTCGTGACTTCCTCCATTCAAACCTGGTAGTCAAACTATTCTTCCAGTTCATATCAATATTTATCAGCGGGCTGAACTGTTCATTGATAGTCACAACATTTATTTCATACTGCTGGATGAAATTATTCTGAAGATCCCTGATGCTGTTTATGCCATTTATATCTGTGGAATAATTCAGGTTTGTTGCATAGTTTGCTATCTGGTAGGTACTCCTATACTGGTGTGAAATAGTTATCGACCGGAAGACCCTCTGAATAAATTCAAATTTGGAGAGGCCGTCGAATGTGAGTCTCCAGTTTGGCATCATTTTTAATGCCGAAGGGAATGTTTCAAGGGTCACTTTCCGTGGATCTGTCTTCGTATAAGCTGCTATAAACGCAGGTATCATAACTTCTCTTGAGGTCTTGCCATAACCACTTTTGTAAGGTCCCTCAACAGGATTGCCTGTAGCCGGGTCTATATCAGGATTATACGCAGGGTCTGCTTTGGCTCGTTCTTCAGCCCTTCGTTCGGAGATTATAGCCAGGTTCTGCTTGAAAGCCTCGAATGTCGGTGATACATAATCATTCTTTTTGGATATCTTTTCAAAGGAGGTGCCCCATGAAATTACTGATATTGAGAAGTTCCCGGTCACGACCCTGTTACGTGTACTGTCGGGGAAATGGCCGTTTATGTCAGCATTATAGTAGGAGCTTACTGTTTCAAGAAATCTTCTGTCGGCATTAATGTCAATTCTCATTCCTGGAAAGGGTTCAACAAGACTCCTGAATGAAATATCAATTTTATTATTATATGATGCAGGTGTATTAAGCAATGAATCAGTTGATAACCATCCATTGGTAACTGCTTTGTCAAAGAAATTCGGATCACTATATCCTAGAATAAAGGGCCATCCGGGAGCAAGTATATTATTATATTCTGACATACCAAGATATTTGGTGCCGGGCATATATCCGGGAAGGAACTCTCCCTGTGATGAGGTATAAGTCAGACTGGCCGATCTTATTCCCATTAACGCCCTGACAAAATATTCACCTGTTATAATAAACGGATTGCGCTTCAGCTTAACACGTCCTTCAACAACGACGGTGGCACTATCGATAGTCTCATTGGCAGTGAAATTGACTCTGTTTTCATTTACCACATCAAGTTTCCCCTTCACTTCCTCCCCTGTTTTCTTAACAACTTTTACCTTAACATCCACAGAATGCAGGTTATGAACAATGCCTCTTACTACATTGGGTCTGAAGTTTACATTATTCCTGGTATATGTCACAGTCTTATATTCGGCTTTCATTCGCTGTGCAGCATCAGGTCTTGTGTTATTGTCAATTGTTTTAAGAAATTTCGATTTGGCATAAAGAGTTGCAAGGTTCCCCATTCCCGTTAAAGTAAGCTCATTATGATTCTTAATTGAATTACCGATGTTTATGTTCAGACTGTCCGGAAAAAGAGGTCCGGCCAGCCATGTATAATCTGCACCATAGCGAGCATTGGCATTTACCCATGAAAGAAATGGAAGCTTGTTAATCGGAATTGTATAAGTAACATTTATAAAATGGTTATAGGTCGTTGTTCTTCCAAAATTCCTCAGGTTTACCAGTACTGAATCTCTCCACAAATCATATTCAGAGCTGTATCTTTTCCTGTCTACACCTCCAGGGGGTTCATCAATGCGGGCAATGTCGGTTGCAGTAAAGTCGACCTTCAACTGCCGTGTAAGATCATACTTGAAGTCATAAATCCTGGTCCATTCAAAATCCTTTTTAAAAGTTGGTGTGATCTTGAGATACGGATTATTAATATTCCTTGTTTTTATCTCATTATAATACCTGGTGAGGTCGGTCCTTAAAGAGAGACTTTTGGGAAAAAGGTAGAGATTAAAGTCCTTGATAATCCTGAAAGCAGGAGCATTAAGGAACCTTACATTTTTAAAAGGCATTATATTGGTTGGATTCGCTTCATAATTATAGCTCAGCCCACCCCGATAATTTTTTTCGAGGTTTATCTCAGTCCTGGTATCACTACTGTAAATTTCATTATAAGTATAGTTCACGCTAAGGTTTGCAATATCCCATGGATGTGGCTTTTGACCTCTTTTTGATATACCGGCATTGCTTACAGTTATGGTTTTCCTCCTCGAATACTCATCAACAATTGCTTTAAGCGAGTCTCTCTCTGCCGGCCCGGCGCTTTTTAACGCGTCAGAAAGAAGAATATCCGGATCAAGGGGATTATATTGAGGACGTATCCTTGTTTCAGAGTAACCAACATAAACAGGAAGCCTCACTCCCACTTTTTCAGGGAAGAATTTCCCGAATTCTATGGTAGATGAAAGATCATATTTCATAACCTCTTCCTTACTGCGGTCATTCACCTTCTTCTCAATGCTTCCCCAGCCTGGCGTACTTGTCTGACCTACTATATCTACTGTTCCCAGATCCGCAAGACGGGCCTGAAGATGTGCATTGGCAGCCCATCCTCCATTTTCAATAAAATCGCTTAGTCTCAGCTCATTGATCCACACTTCGCACCATTTTGGAATACCATCATCAGTTGAGGGATTTCTTGTTTTGATAGGATTTCTTACTCCTATCATTATTACCTTAACATTACTGAGATTGGGATTACCACTGACTGATATCCTTTGCCCGTCCTTATTATATACGAATACATCAGAAACACTTAATGATGAGCCTGGCTCAAGCATCTGCCTGTTCCTTTCCTGCTTGGCATCCTGTAACAAAGACAAATCAATATCGAAACTGTTTTCTGCCGGCCATACCAGTGCTCTTTCCTTATCCGAATTATTATCATAATGACCGGGAAGAGTAAGCTTAACAGGTAATTCATATTCATAGAAATTGCCTTTATAGTCCGACCCTATTCTTATAAACACAGTCAGATCATTATCACGCAAAGGCTGCCCTATCATTGCCTCAGCATGAACTTCAAAACGAAGTCTCCGGTATTGCCTTATGTCCAGATTGACATTCCTGAATGCTGCCCGGGCATCACCATCCTGCAGGTTCAGAACTCTCATAACCATTGCCTGTTCATTCAACTGCCTGAGCTGCGGGTTTTGAGGATCTGTGATCCTGTCAAATCCGGGAGGAAGAACATAATTTACAGGCACTTTCCCTGAATTTTCCTCAATGCTTACAGAGCTGATCTCGAAAGTACCATCGGTGGCTTCAGGAACAGTGACTCTCTCTCCCCCTTCCATGAATGAAATATTATATTTTCTCCATTCCGCTCTGACCAGGTCGAGTTTTGCAAATCGCATAATTACCGGTTTCTGAAAACCTTTCATATACATTCGCATGAAACGAATTGACTTAAAGTCACTTATATTACCAACAACTTTCTGATAATCCGTTATAGGGACCTTAAACTGGTACCATTTAACCTTCGATTTACCTGTCGGCATTGTCGCTTCGTATTCAATCTCATCGACAATATAATTGGATCCCACTTTCAGATCACCGGGTCTCAGGCTTACTCTGTACTGATAATAGCTTTCCGTTTCACTCAGAGTATTATCGCGGTTAATATCTTCCATGTCGGGCAGAGTGGTTCCGGTTGTCGGATATGATTCAGGCGACATCTCAGCTGTAGAGGAATTGCCATCCGGACCGTTATACTTCTTATACCTGTCGAGGATCCCAAGATGGTCATAGTCATAATCGGACCCCCTGAAATAATGAAAATCATCTCCCGCCGGATCCTTTAATATTTCCTGGTATACTTCCGGTTTGGTTATCAACAAAGATTTCTGAAGATAGCCTGAAAAAAATGTATCCTCATCAGAATCTCCAAGTCCATCGAATCCGACATCCTGATAACGCCTTGATTCAGGATCATTGTCAAAAGCATTGACAACCGACTGAACAGTCGGTACCCTGCCCCAGGCAGTGGTGTCGACATTCTTAGGGATCGCTGTTCCAGGCAATCCGTTTTCAAAGCTTTTTCTGGAATCACGAAGGATATCCTCGGAAATATTGCCCAGGTTTATGTACATATCTCCGCCTTCATTATCCGAATCCTCAACAAAAGGATCCATAAGCCAGAATTTGATATACTGAATATTTGCTGTTTCGAAATCACTTGTAAGTACCTCCCTCATAATGCCACCCCACCTCGATTCCGGATCATTGAGCTTACCATCGGAATTCATACCTTTGGAATATGTACCCGGATCGGTATCAAAATTATAAGGACCCTTTTCATCGGGATAGTATGCAACATTAAGCACAGTAATATTGGTTGGAATACCACTCGGACTTTCCCGGTAGGGGAAAATCTCATTCTCGTAAACCTCTCTTACATAATGGCTTGACTGCTCTTCGGGGTGCTGTTTAATATAATCCGGAGTCGCTGATCCGTTACGTAAAAAAAGCGGATCAATGACATACCAGGCTATCTTGGCACGGTTAAATCCGCTGGTCAGGTTATTATTAAGCCTTGCCTCCGGGAAAGAAAGGTCCTGACCCTGCGGAATACTGGCAATATTCCAGGCAGTGAATGATTTAAGGTCGAGAGGTATCTCACTTGATTCAAAATCGTCGATATATGAATTCCCGGCACTTGAAATAGCCCTGGAATGTCCAGGTATCAGGTTGGCAAACTCACCAAAAAAGGATAATGTGGAAGGTGTTTTTGTCTCAAGAAAAGGGATCTTGTCGATGATATTGGTGAGAAACTGCGACTGGGTCTTATACGATGTATTTAAACCCCAGATAGTGTTTGAGATAGGCTCCTCTCCAAAATTAACTTTCTGGGTGTAGGGCCTTTCTGTAAGATGCAGAATTGTAGCGCCTATATCAAAATTATCTGAGAACCTGTAATCGAGATGCGTTCCGACAAGTGTCTTGGTCTGGAACCCGAAAAACTGGTTACTCTCAAGTGATACCTGTATTGGTGTCTGCGATTCAATAAGGGCAGAGTTGATAATTCTTACTGTCCCCATATTATAATCGACAGTATAATCAGTATTCTCCGTAAGAGGAACGCCTCCCGCAGTTACTTTTACGGATCCCTGCGGGATACTTGTTGCATTAAGTCTTATCTCCGACCCCGATTCAGAGGTATATTGACCCTGCAGTGTAAATTTATTTTTTTCAGCCATCTGCCTGGCAACATTCTGGGTGGAATCATAAAGCTCCTGAAAAACATATTTATTCGCCAGCACATCGTTATTGATCATTTTTCGCAGATGGCTTCCGAAAGGTTCGACGACTGGAAATACGATTTTCCCCTTGTCGACCATAATTGTCACATTATCGATAAAATCAAAGAAGCCATCGGGCTCCCTGTCAAGCTGTGAATTAAGGTTATCAAGTCCCATGACGTGAAGCAGGATCTGGTCGCGGAGATTACCTTCAGGCAGGTAGTTAATTGAGTTTCCTGTTTCATCATCCTGATACAAAATATTAAGCTGAAAATCCCTGGCATCAAGCTTGCCGGATCCGAGAGAATAAACATTCTTCATCATGAGATTCCAGGTTGGCAGCTTTGGTGTTAGTGTTGTTCCTTTAAGAAGTTTGAGAATAAGTGTCTGCGGAGAACTAATACCATCGGTCGAAAACTCACCAACCTTATAAACTTTCCCGTTAAGGGTATATTCGTAGGCCACGGCAAGAACTTCATCAGTATTAAGAGCCGTATTAAGCGATATATAGCCTAGTTGTTTATTAAAGGTAAATTCCCGGTCGTTCAGCTGGCGGGCATTTTCAATCTTTTCAAAATCACGTCCTATCTGAAAACCGGGATATAAAGGATCAAAGGTATTTGTTACCTGGTCCACGTCCCTTACTGCATTGTAAGCAGAATTCAGCTGTTCGTACAGTTTGTTTGTATTATTATCAGGATAGAGCTGTGCTCCTGGTGTTTCCTGGAATGCAGGTACTTTATTATATATATGATTCCGGTTTTCTGCCAGATCCATAAATGCCACAATATTCCTGTTACTGCCCTCTTCAAAACGACTAGTTTTGTTTGTTACCCATACTTCAATCCTTTCGATGTTGATGCCTGAGCTTACAACTGGTAAATTCTTCAGCACATCGTCATAAATATCCCTGAAATATTGTGACAGAAAAAAATGTCTGTTTGCGTCATAGTCATCAGCAAACACCTCATAATCTGTCAGCTGGGCCCCACCCTTCACCTCCACCACAGATGATTCACCTTTTTGCTGTGAAAGGACTGTTGTAACTGTAAGTTTGCCGAACTGCATCTCTGTTTTAAGGCCGAAAAGACTATAACTTCCGGTTATCAATGTACCGGTCAGGGGCAATGTCACATCTCCGGCTTCAACCTTCTTAAGGATCTCATCCTCTTTCCCTGCATACTGAAGCTTTGTCCGGTTTTCAAAATCAAACATTGCATCGGTATTATAATTAACGCCGAGCTGCATTTTGTCTCCAATTGTTCCAGTGACATTCATCTGGATCTTTTCCTTGAAATCGAAAGTAGGAATAGTCCGCAGTTTTTCCGAAAGAGCAGGATTTTGTGTTCTCGATATGTTTATACCGAAAATAAGTTCTGCAGAACCCTGAGGGATTATATTAATTGTGTTGCTCCCGAATATCTTATCAAAAGCAGCTCCTCCGATTTCGATCTGGGGTATAAGGTTTGATCTGAAACCTGTTTCAGCACCTGAGATCCTTGACTGCCAGTATTCATCCATGCTTTTCTTGTATTCATACTTCCTGAACTCTTCCGGACTCATATGAACCGGAGTGCGATAATCAAATGATCCTACTTTCTGATAGAGTATATATTCATCCTTATCAGCGTCGTAAATGACAGTTGATTTTATATTTGAAGGATTATTGAGGAAGAGAGGGGCCTTTTTTTGCTGTTCCCAGGGTATGCCGGAAACATCTTCCAGTTTCAGGATAGATTTGCCGGTTGTGTCTTTTGAGGCAGCAGACTGAACATTAACCTGACAATTTGCTTCTTCAGACTTTAAAACTAAAGAAGCGAATAGTGCAAGATATAAATATATCAGAAGATTTCTATATGATTTCCCTGATCCCAATCCGGCTTATATTCAGTGTTACAAGTTCTTCAGCGCTCTTTTGATCATATCCTCAACAGTCAGGTTCTTCTCTTCCCTGACTATCTTATCGAGAACTTTTGATACAGCGCTTTTGGCAAACCCAAGCATAACTAATGCAGATAACGCCTCATCGCGTTTTGTATTGTCTGCAAACGCAAATATTTCACCGGATGCGGTTTGCCTGCCAAGCTTATCTTTCAGGTCTACAATTATTCGCTGGGCACTCTTCATTCCGATACCTTTAACACTCTTAAGTAAATTAACATCAGATCCGATTATTGCTCTCTCAATCTCAGCAGGAGAAAGTGAAGAAAGCATCATCCTGGCAGTACCTGCCCCAACACCTGATACAGATATAAGCAATCTGAATATTTCGCGCTCCTCAACATCGGCAAATCCAAAGAGCTGATGGCTGTCTTCCCTGATCACCTCATGAACAAGGAGCTTGTATTCTTTCTGCTTGTCGAGTTTTGAATATGTTGTAAGGGATATATTGACAAAATATCCGATACCTCCAGTCTCTATCGTAACGAAGGCGGGTGTTACCTGGACTAAAGTACCTTTGATATAATCGATCATATTGGTTGCTCTGTATTGAAAATGTCGGGAGGAAGTTCATCTACCTTATCGGCATGGATTTCTATATCCTGATGTTTAAGTGGATTCTTGGTAATCTCGGCATACATCTGTCTGTTCCTGAAAATGTCACATGCCAGGTACATTGCCTGACGGAAGGAATTCTCTGATGCTTCACCTTTGCCTGCTATTGCAAATGCTGTCCCATGCACAGGGGATGTCCTCACGAATGGTAATCCTGCAGTAAAGTTTACTCCCGAATCAAATGATATAGCCTTAAAGGGAGCAAGACCCTGATCGTGGTACATTGCCAGGATTCCATCGAATCTGGTAAATGATCCTGCACCGAAAAATCCATCCGCAGGGAAAGGTCCGAATGCCAGAATGCCAAATTTCTCTGCCTGCTGTATTGCCGGAAGTATAATTTCAGCCTCTTCTGTTCCAAGTAATGAATTATCTCCGGCATGCGGATTCAGTCCAAGGACAGCAATTTGTGGTTTGCGTATTCCAAAGTCGAGAATAAGGGACTGGTTCATCAGTTTAATAGTTTTCACAAGTAATTCTGTCGTGAGAATTTCCGGAACTTTTTTAAGCGGAACATGACCGGTAGCCACACCAATTCTCATGTTTTCGCTTATCATGAACATAAGCACTTCTTCAACATCTGCTTTCTTCTTCAGATATTCTGTATGCCCCTTGAAATTAAAATTATCTGACTGAATATTGTGTTTGTTAATGGGTGCTGTTATTAGCACATCTATGGAGCCATTTTTAAGATCCTCAACAGCCCTTTCAAGAGAACTAAATGCAGCCTCGCCACCCTGCGGCGTTGATTTCCCAAGCTCAACCCTGATATCATCGCTGATACAATTGATCATGTTAGCCTTTTTCGGATTTGCTTCTTCCGCAGACCTTATATTATTAAAACTGAAATTACTAATATTCAAGGCCTTACGATGATAGGCTGCCACTTTTGGTGATCCATAAACAACAGGAATGCATAAATCATTGATCATGGGATCCATCAGAGTCTTGATAATTACCTCGTATCCTATACCGTTAATATCTCCCTGAGAAATGCCCGCAACGATAGTTTTTGTCTCCATAACTTTTACTTCATTTTTTTGTAATCTGCTGCAAGTCGCTTCAAAAATGTTGCCAGCAGTCTTAATCCTGAGCCGGGCCCGTCTTTTAACCGGTAAAAATCATCTTTAGCCAACATACCGGTTCCTGCAATATCGAGGTGAATCAATGGAAACTTTGCAAATTTTTCAAGGAATTTACCTGCAGTTATTGCGCCTGCTTCCCGTCCTCCTACATTCTTTACATCGGCAATATCCGACTTGATCAGTTCTCCATACTCATCCCAGAATGGAAGTTCAGCAATTCTTTCATGAACAAGATAACCGCACTCCTCCAGAAGTTTTATATACTTTCGATCGGCATTGGTCATCATTGCAATTGCCTGGTTTCCAAATGTTAATGCAGCGGAGCCCGTAAGGGTGGCAATATCAATTATCAGTTTCGGCTCATACCTCGATGCATAGCTGATTGCATCAGCAAGAATAAGTCTTCCCTCAGCATCGGTATTTCCAACTTCCACGGTCATTTTATTATGCATTTTTATGATATCGCCCTGTGCGTAAGCATTGCCCCCGGGACGATTATCGGTGGCGGGTACCAATCCTATAATATGAAGCGGAATGTTGTTTTTAGCAATTGTATAGAAGACGCCTGTTACCGTGGCGGCTCCTGCCATATCGCCTTTCATATTATTCATATAATCGCCTGTTTTAATATTGAGACCGCCGGTATCGTAAACAATCCCTTTACCAACCAGTATAATGGGCTGTTTATTCAGGTGTTTTTCAGGCTTCCACTCCAGGATACAAAATACCGGAGGGTCGATACTTCCCTTATTTACAGCAAGAAGGCCACCCATTTTCAGGGCTTCTATTTTACCTTTATTCAGTACATCAACTTTAAAGCCTGCTGATTTGCCGATCTTCTGAATCTCGGAAGCCAGGGTAACCGCATTAAGGTGGTTAACCGGTTCATTTATAAGGTCGCGTACAAAGTACACAGCCTCGGTAAGATCTGCAAGCCATCTTATTTCAGCCTCACCTGCATCTCCAAATAATAAAAGACATGAGGGATAATCTGTCTTTTTTTCATCTTCATCCTTTGTTCTGTATTTATCAAAAGAATAGATGCTTAAGATCAGACCTTCGGCAAAATCTTCAATAGCTCCTTTATATGTCTGCGAGGAAGTAATTACCAGGTCAGTAAGATTGTTTGCTTTTATAAGCTTTTTCATGCCCGAAGCGGCCCTGCGAACATCTTCTTTAGCCTTACTGACAGTTGCATTCTCTTTTACCCTTACCAGATAGGTAACCTTAAAATAGGAATTAATAAAAACAATTTCTTCTTTTGATTTCAGCTGTTTTAATGCATATGCCTTTTCTGTTTTGCTTAACCTGAGTGTATCAGGTATTTCATCTTTCCCTAAAATACATATTACTGACTGATCAGGAGATATTTTGGATACTTTGATTATTTTGGGTTTCATAGTCTTTAATGAAAAATTTTGAACTTGTAAAGTTAATTAAATTATTGATTGTTTCGTTTCCAAAGCGTTACCTTTGCAACGATTAAAAGAAGAACATGATGAAGCCTCAACGTGCCAATCTGTTTGAGAATGTTAACCGAAAAACTATATAAAAAGGCTCTTGACTTTGTTCCCCTGAATAAGGATGAAGGGCTTGCTCTTTTTACACAGGCTCCGATCGAAGAACTCATGTTCTTAGCTGACAGGATACGACTGTTGCATGTTCCGGGTAATAGTGCAGGATGGATGATTGACAGAAATGTGAATATTACCAATATATGCTTTTCACAGTGCAGCTTCTGTAACTTCTGCAGGAAGAAGGGTGCTACTGATGCATACATAACAACAACAGAGGAATACAAAAGAAAGATTGATGAACTGTTCGATCTGGGGGGTGATCAGCTTCTCCTCCAGGGAGGGATGAATCCGGACCTCGGACTTGACTTTTATAAAGATCTTTTCAGGACACTTAAAAGCCTGTATCCAACACTGAAATTACACGCCCTTGGTCCTCCTGAAATAGTGTACCTGGCGAGTAAAGAGAGAACTACTTATCATGATGTTCTTTCTCAGCTTATCAATGCAGGGCTGGACTCTCTCCCTGGAGCCGGTGCCGAAATATTATCAGATCGTGTCAGGAAGATAGTGTCGCCTGCAAAAGCAACTGCTGATGAATGGATTGAGGTTATGCGAGTTGCGCACAGGCTAAATTTACCTACTTCAGCGACTATGATGTATGGACATATAGAAACAATTGAAGAGAGAGTAGAACACCTGATCAGGCTGAGAGACCTCCAGGACGAAAAACCTGATGGCAGTTACGGATTTATAACATTTATACCATGGCCTTTCCAGGATGAAGGAACAGTACTAAGGTCGAGAGATAATATCAGGAGCAGCTATAATGGTCCAGATTATATCAGAATTATAGCAATCAGCAGGATAATTCTGAATAATATTAAGAATATTCAGGCTTCAGTACTGACAGTGGGAAAAGATATAGGCATGCTATCTCTTCATGCCGGAGCCAATGATCTGGGATCAATAATGATCGAAGAGAATGTAGTCAGTGCTGCGGGATCTTCAAATCGTTTCAGTGCCGGGGAGTTACAATCAATGATCAAGGAGGCAGGATTCATCCCTGTCAGAAGAAATCAGAAATACGAACCATTATAATCTGACTGTCAGTCAGTCATTGTTAAAGGAATAATCTGCCTTAACATGACATAATAAGTATGGCAGGCATTGGTCTTTGGAAAAGATGCAGAAAAAAAGGGGCCTTTATTCAGCCCCTTTTCATATAATCGGAAATATTTTAAAATTTCTCCTTTTTTATCACTTCCTGGCTATCTTCATCGGGGTCCAACTTGGAAGCTTTTTTGAATTCTTTCATACCCTGCCCTATACCTTTCATCAGTTCAGGAATCTTACGTCCGCCAAACAGAAGCACCACTACCAGAAGTACCAGCAAAATCTCTGTTAAACCTATTTTCCCCATCTTATTAAGTATTAGAATTTGTGCAAAGGTATAAATACTTTAATCATTAACAAGTACTCGCGATATTAAAAGTATTTGTGTATAAGACGTATTACATCATTACCATTTGCATACAGGAGCAGGGCCAGCAGTAGTATCATCCCCGTAATCTGTGCATATTCCAGGAATTTATCGCTTGGTTTACGACCTGTTATTACTTCAAACAGCAGAAACATTACATGTCCGCCATCAAGAGCGGGTATTGGCAGGATATTCATTACAGCAAGTATTATGGATAGAAATGCCGTCAGGTTCCAGAATACCTGCCAGTCCCACTGGGATGGGAAAATGCTTCCAATGGTAATGAATCCGCCTAGTGATTCATAGCCTTTGGCATGTTTTGAAAAAATAAGCTTAAACTGTTTAAGGTAATCGGCTATTGTTTTGAATCCCTTGCGTATCCCCGCAGGAATTGATTCAAAGAAGCCGTACCTGATTGTTTTCATTTTAAAAAACAACGAGATCGGCCTGTTAGGGTATAAACCCAGAAGTCCTGTTCCTGAAAGAGTAACAGGTATATTTTTCTTTTCTCCGTTGCGAAGAACTTCCAGGGTTACTTTTTTGTTCCTGTGTTCATAGAGGTATTTCTGGAACTCGTCATAGTATGTAAAATTAAGTGAGTCAACACCGGTGATCTCATCACCAATCAGCACCCCGGCTTTTTCTGCCGGAGAATCCTTTACATATTTTAATACATCAAATGGAGGAAACGGGGTCCGGGGCTCTATCTGTCCTTTGTTCTTCAGTAATCTTGGTACATACTCTGTAGGTATTGGCAAATTAATCTTTTCACCATCTCTTTCTACCTGAATTGACTTTCTTGAATTGAGGATTATATCCTGAAGAATTTCATAAAAATTTTCAATGTGTTGATTATCAACAGAAAGTATTTTATCGCCATTTCTCAGACCCATAGCAAGACCTGTTGAATCGGTTACAATACCATATTTGACTTCTGAGGTGGGGAGATAGCTTTCGCCCCAGATATAGAGTACGGAAACATAAATTATAAGAGCCAGGATAAAATTAAAAACAACTCCTCCTGTCATTATCAGCAATCGCTGCCAGGCTTTTTTGGACCTGAATTCATATGGCTGTGGAGGTTGTTTCAGCTGTTCTTTGTCGAGAGATTCATCTATCATTCCTGATATCTTGACATACCCGCCAAGAGGAAGCCACCCTATTCCATATTCAGTTTCACCTTTTTTATATTTAAAAAGAGCAAACCATGCATCGAAGAAAAGATAAAATTTTTCGACCCTTGTTTTAAAGAGCTTTGCCATGACAAAATGTCCCAGTTCATGTATTATTACAAGAATTGAAAGACTTAATAGCAACTGTAGTATCTTTATAAGGACTGTCATCTTTAATCTAAAATTTAGAAATATAAATATTTGCAGTCTCCCTGGCCTTTTTATCATTCAATTCAAGGGTTTCCAGGTCTGGGACATCAATATGCTGAATCTTCCCCATAGTATATTCCACCACATCAGCGATTTGCAAGAATCCTATTTTTTCCGAAAGAAATGAACTTACGGCTGTCTCATTTGCAGCATTCATAATACACGGCATATTACCACCCGCCTTTAACGCCTGGTATGCCAGGGAGAGATTGCGAAATCGGGTAAGGTCAGGTTTTAAAAAGTCAAAGACAGGGTAATTTTTGAAATCAAGACGCGGAAGATCTGACCTGAGTCTGTGCGGAAAGCTCAGAGCATAAAGTATCGGGATCCTCATATTGGGTACTCCGAGTTGTGCTTTTACAGATCCGTCAGTAAAATGAACAAATGAATGGATTATCGACTGTGGATGAATGATTACCTCTATCTGTTCCGGCTTTATGTCGAACAGCCATTTTGCCTCGATCACTTCCAGTCCTTTATTCATCATTGATGCAGAGTCAATTGTGACTTTATTGCCCATATTCCAGTTTGGATGCTTCAGCGCGTCTTTTGGTCTTACGTTACGGAGCTCTTCAAATGAGACATTAAGAAAAGGCCCCCCGGAAGCTGTCAGAGTAATTTTTTCCACATTTTTGTTTTCCTCTCCTGCCAGGCACTGAAATATAGCCGAATGTTCCGAATCCACCGGCACAATCATACTTCCAGAATCTGAAATAAGCCTGCCGATTATTTCACCTGCAACAACCATTGTTTCCTTATTTGCCAGGGCAATTCTTTTTCCTGCCCTTACTGCAGCAATGGTTGATCTCAGGCCAGAATACCCGACAATAGCTGCCAGGACAACACCTGCATCGGTATTTTTAATAACCTGTTCCAGGGCCTCTTCCCCGGCAAAAACCTTAACAGGTGTATCCCTTAGATTATTTTTCAGCTTCTGAAAAAGGCTCTTGTTATCGATTACAACCGAATCAGGAAGCCATCTGCGGGCCTGTGCTGTCAGCAGATCTATATTGTTCCCGCCTGCAAGGACTTCGACCTTAAAATCGTCCGGAAATTTTGAAATAACATCCAGTGCCTGGGTCCCGATAGATCCTGTGGATCCTAACAATGCAATTTTTTCAGGCATAACAGGCAACTAAAAATTAGAATAGAATATGCTTTTCGGGATCAAGAGGTTTTCCCTTATACCATATTTCGAAATGAAGATGAGGACCTGAAGTATACATTTCACCTGAACCGCCGATAATTGAGATTGGTTCACCAGCTCTTACCATATCACCGGTCTCTTTCAGCAGGCTGGCATTATGTTTATATACAGAAACGATATTATTGGTGTGTTGCACTTCAATAACGAATCCTGTTTCCATTGTCCACCCGGTAAATATCACAGTCCCATCCAGCGCGGCAGCAACAGGTGATCTTGGTTTTGTTACAATATCTGTTCCAAAATGTTTGGTGCGTATATCAAATTTACCTGAGACTATCCCTTTTACAGGAGGGTAAAAATGGAGTCCGGCCAGGCTTGTCACCGACTCTGAGGAGTTTGTTCCGAGTACCAGATTAAATCGTTCCTCCTTTTCGACCTGGGCCCGGAGAGCCAAGTCTTCAGGCGAACTTGTAAATGTTATGGAATTATAATTTCCTGTAGTATCCTGAACAGAAGAAAGGTCCTCAGGCGGCTTCCCGGCAATAATAGCGTTAAGATTTGAAAAATATTTATCTCTCAGTTCAAGTTCCTTGTCGAGAGAATCGAGACGAATGGCACTCATAAGAATATTGCGCCGCATCGTTACATCGGGATATCCCGGAATAAATTCGCGCAGATTTGTAAAGGTTATCAGGGCGGTTGTTGCACCAATAATAAAAAGTACCAGGAAGGTTATCAGGAGGAAAGCATTATACCTGGTAAGTCTTATTCTCCATACCTCCTCGAAGGTGGTGTCGTTACTTACAGAAAACCTGTACTTATCGCGCCAGTTACGTTTCTTCTTATCGTTCTTAGCCATAATTTACAGTAGATTCGGCATACAAAGGTAATAATAATCGATGATCGGCTATTACCGGTTACCGGCAACCGTGTAACGGTAACCGGTCTATATAACTTTTACTGCTTTATCTTCACTCTGCCACAAACCATGCTTTGTACATACTGACATTGCAGAAAGATTCATAGAGACTTCAGGAGCAATAATATAAAAATCTATTTCGTAATGTGCTGGTTTATTCCCGTATACTCCTGCGGTATAACGAGCTTCGGCAAGAAGCGTTTCTCTGTTCCATAGCTGAATAACACTGATAAAATGATCGTGTTCATCGGGATGGGGATACTCTTCGCCAAGCTTTACTTTAACAGCAAATCTTTCACCTCTTTTAACCTCGTCGGGGCATATAACATGAGGCATATGCCGGTCAAGATAATCACGTTTTATCTCTTTCTCTTCCCTCTCTATTTCTGTTGCTTTAAATACTCTCGGCATAATATTTATTGTATTGGTTAAAAATATGATTTGTTTTCTGACTTGTTGGCACCTGACAGGTTGCAGTTGACAGAGGACAGTCAAAGTTGCCAACTGCCAGCATTAAACTTCAAACTAACGGACAAACTTACAAATTAAAAATTTAAAAAAATGAATAATTGTTTTGGTTATTGCTCCTTAAGTATTAATTTTGCACCCACATAAATACTGCGGGGTGGAGCAGTGGTAGCTCGTTGGGCTCATAACCCAAAGGTCGGAGGTTCGAATCCTCCCTCCGCTACAAAGAAAAAGCCTTGTTGCGAAAGCAACAGGGCTTTATTATTTTCAGACCGTTAAAAGCTTGCTTTTATAAGGAATGGAAATAATAAAGCCCGTAGCCGTGCAAAGCACGGCAAGGCTTTTGACTTGTTAAGCACCCCCCTGAGGATCACGAGGAACAAAGTGACGAGCATTCCTCCCTCCGCTACAATAAGAGGGTCACGCGACCGTACGGAGCGTAATCCTGCTCCCTTTTTGCCTCTCCCCTTTGTTCCCTCCACCGACATGAGAGGGGAAAGTGATTCTCGCAGTGTTTTCAGCGTCTAATGAATAAGCTCTTCTGAAATATCTCCCTGCTTTTTCACTCTTGTCTCCAGCAAATAT
>Ga0315542_1000132_pt1 | contig 39693 bp, 36 predicted proteins | sample SalMarSW160120MG_FD_202541 | JGI IMG/M metagenome (GOLD analysis project Ga0315542, IMG submission 202541) | Salt marsh sediment microbial communities from the Plum Island Ecosystem LTER, Massachusetts, United States - Salt Marsh Sediment SW1601-20 ...
AGAGGGGATAATAAAGGTGGTACCCGACGCACAACTCCACATTGCGACTATTACCTATGATGATACAAAGACAAACCCCGACATAATTGCGAAGAAGTTACGCAAAGGGGGATATCCTCCTGACTCGCCACCGAAATTTATCAAATAACCCCGGGTATCTTCTTCCTTAAAAAGCCGGGACAGTGCTGCCTCAACGGTTGAGGACCCCGTAGTACTGTCCCGACTTGTCCATCTTGCCCCCCACCTTGGTCCCACAGTATTGGCAGCGGTATTCGTATTTGTCACCGTCGGGGAGGATCAGCAGCAGGAATTTCCTGACCGGCACCGCCTGCCGGCAAGTGGGGCAGTAAAGTTCCAGGGCCTCCAGTTGATCAAAGTCGGCCTGCCTTTCCTGTGTGGAAGGAGGGTTCGGAGGGACAAACCCGAATGGATCGTTTTTCATGGCATCGTCCTTTCATCGAATCAGCTCAATATTTCCGGGTTGCATACCCTTTTCTCTCGCGAATAAATGTCTTTTTTCTTGGTTTTTGTGCTTTTATTTTAAGAACCGCATGGCATGAATGCAAGGGATCCGATTCATTTCCGCCCTCAAAAGCCCCTTGACCAAGGGGATACAGGGAAGGTATTGTGTCCCGCAATGGAGGAAGATTTTACCGACGAGAGGAGGAATCATGAAGATTAAACACATCGATCACATCGGAGTGGCGGTAAAGGATATTGCCCAGGCCGGGAAATTTTACACCGATATCCTCGGCCTGAATATCGCGGGGATTGAAAACGTTGCAGATCAAAAGGTCAACGTGGCCTTTCTCCCCATCACGGACAGCGAGCTGGAACTGGTGGAATCCACCCACGATGACGGTCCCGTGGCAAAGTATATCGAATCCCGCGGGGAAGGCATCCAGCATATTGCCTTCCGCGTGGAAAATATCGAGGAGGCCTTGGCGGAGCTGAAGGAAAAGGGGGTCCGTCTGATCGACGCAACCCCCAGGAAAGGGGCCGGTGGTGCCCGCATCGCCTTCATCCACCCCAAGGAGACCGGCGGGGTCCTGGTGGAACTCTGCGAGAGGGAGTAAAACATCTGACAGGATAACAGGATAGACCGGATACTGTTTCAAATGATAAAAAGAACAGAAAAACTTTTTGGAAATGCCATGGAATATGAACCCATAACGGCGGCGATAATCGGTTGTGCCTATCGCGTCTATAATATGATGGGGTTTGGATTTCTTGAAAGTGTCTATGAAAAATGCTTGCTCATGGAAATGCGCAAGGCCGGTCTTAATGCGGAATCGCAGAAACCTATTACAGTCTATCATGAAGTTGAAATCGTTGGAGATTTTGTTGCCGATATCATTGTCAACAATATTTTGATTGTAGAGCTGAAATCGGTGACTCGAATAGCAAAAACCCATGAGGTTCAATTGGTCAATTACCTTGTGGCCACGGGAAAACCTGTGGGATTGCTCCTTAATTTCGGAGAAAGGCAAGTTGAGATTAGACGGAAGATCAAGAAACTAAACGAAAAAATCGGGTAGATCCTGTTTATCCTGTCGAGAAGAAAATGACAATAAATGATACATTCAAGACGGTGCGATCTTTCACCTTCAAAGACGGTGGCATGTCTCCGGAGCCCACCGACCTGCTCGTGGAGACCCCCCTCGAGATCAGTATCAATCAGGGCACGCAGACCCTGATCATGTGCACCCCGGACCAGATCAGGGAACTGGTATTCGGCTTCCTCTTTACCGAAGGCATGATCGAAACCCCCTCCGATGTCAGGGAATGCCGCATTCTATCAAGGGAACCCGGAGATCAGGACGAGGTCATGGTGGCCCATGTCACCCTGAAGGCCCCCCTTCTTCAGGCCTCAACCGGCCCGGACAAGCGGATGTCCTTCTCCAGTTGCGGTGTATGCGGAAAGCAGAACTATGGTGAGTTGAACCGTGCCCTCAACAGGGTCAGGAGCCGACACCGTTTCCCCATGGGTGTGGTGGAGGCCTGCGCGGTGAGGCTTGAGGAGTGCCAGAAGCTCTACTGGCGCACCGGTGGAGCGCATGCCGCCATGCTCCTTGACGGAAAGGCCGAGGCCGTATTTTTCAGTGAGGACATGGGACGGCACAACGCCGTGGACAAGGTGATCGGGGCTGCGATCCTCAAGGGCATTCCCAGGGACGACAAGGTTCTCATCTCCAGTGGCCGGGCCAGCCTGGAAATGCTCCTGAAAACGGCCAGGGCGGGAATACCCGTGTTCGTGGCCATGTCCCGCCCCACGTCCCGGGCCGTGGAGGCCGCCAAGATCTATAACGTGACCCTCATCGATCTTGCCAAGCATTCGAACAGGATCCACAGCCATGTCAGAAGGATTGAAGGGTTTTGATAATGAAATGACAAATGTCAAAGGCCATGCTTCATAAAGATATCTCAGGTGTCATCCTGGTCGGCGGAAAGAGCAGCCGCTACGGCGCAAACAAGGCCCTGGCGGAGGTGGAAGGCGTTCCCCTTATCGAGCATGTGATCCGCGTACTGAACGGACTCTTTGATCACATCATCCTCATCACAAACACACCCCGGGAGTACGCCCACCTTCAGCTCCCCATGTACCAGGATCTTATCAAGGGACTGGGTCCCCTGGGAGGCATCTACACGGCCCTCAAGTGCATCCCTACGGAAGCGGGATTTTTCGTGGCCTGTGATATGCCCCACTTGAACCCGGCCCTCATTTCGCATATGGCAGGAATTGCAAACGATCACGATGCCGTGGTCCCCAGGGTGGGGTGGAAACTGGAGGCCCTTCACGCCATCTACCGGCAGACCTGTCTTGCGGCGGTGGAAGGACTTATCGGCAATCACCAGTATCAGATTATCCGCTTTTTTGACGCGGTTTCAACACGGTATGTCGATGAGGTTGAGATCCGGAAATTCGACCCGGACCTGCGCTCCTTTTTCAACATCAACCGGCCCGAGGATCTTGAAGAGATGTAAACAACCGGTTCAAAGTTGATGACTTCGTTGGAAGCTGGTTTATGCCATGTTCGGCAAACTATGAGGAAGGAAGAGGAACCGAACCTGACAATCTTTTTCAAATGCTTTCTAAACACTCCGGAGGGGATGGACGCCGATTTGGGATTCAGCGGTACGTCACAGAAGCGCGTAGGGTTTGATAGTAGTGAATCCCAAATAGTCGTCCATGCAGAAGTGAGTTGCAAGTGCACTATGAGAAAGCGTCAGAAAAAGACCCTCAAGTTCTCCTCCTGAGGTCCGGTGAATAAGACGACTTCGATAGAAGTCATCTATCACGCTAAGGGACGTGCACGCAAACCAATGGGAGGGTCTGAACCGTGAACCCTGAACCTTTGAACTTTGAACCAACGAGCTATAGAGGAGGCTGAATCAATCATGACTCAACTGGTGCTTGCGGTAGGTCTGGCATTATTCATATCCGCCGTGTGTTCTCTGTTCGAGGCGGTTCTCTATTCCGTTCCCCGGGGACATGTGGAAGCCGCGGCCAGGACAGGGAAAAAGACGGCCATCCTGTTTCAGAAGATGCGCGGTGATGTGCAAAAGCCCATAGCCGCCGTCCTCTCTCTCAACACCATCGCCGCCACTGCAGGCGCCGCCTTTGCCGGGTCGGCGGCCGGCATCGTATTCGGACACCAGTCCCTGGTCTGGTTCTCCGCCCTTTTCACCCTGTCCATTCTCATCTTTTCGGAAATCGTCCCCAAGACCGCCGGGGTCATCTACGGAAGATCCCTGGTCCCCCTGGTGGCCTATCCTCTCCGGGCCCTCATATTTCTCATGACGCCCGTCGTCTGGCTCAGCGGTATGGTGACAGGCCTCATTACCAGGGGGCAGGTTGAGGAGGCCATCACGCCGGAAGAAATCAGGATCATGGCACGCATGAGCCTCCATTCGGGAGGGATAAGACCCTACCAGGAAAAGGCCATAGAAAACATCCTTACCCTTCAGAACAAGACGGCCAGGGACGTGATGACTCCCAGAACCGTTATTTTTTCCCTCAACGAGCATCTCACTTTGAAGGAGGCCTGTGAAATGGCCACAAAGTGGGAACACAGCCGATTTCCGGTTTATGATCGCGACCAGGAGGACGTGGTCGGCATTGTTCTCACAAAGGAACTCTTCATCGCCCTTTCCCACGGAAGAGAAGAAGTAGGCCTGGCAGAGCTCATGCGACCCGTCCATTTTGTCGCTGAAACCTCCGCATTGAATCGGGTATTGGCGGAGTTCCTGGAGCTCAGGCAGCACCTCTTCGTAGTCCTTGATGAATATGGCGGCATGGCCGGTGTCATCACCCTCGAGGACATCCTTGAAGAGATCCTGGGCCGTGAAATCGTGGATGAATCCGATGAGGTGGCCGACAAGCGGGAGTTGGCCAGGAAACGACGGGACGATCTCGTGAACAGTGTTCGGGAACCCGAAAAATGATGCCTTTTATGAAGTCATCAATCTCATGAACGAAAGTGATCAAATCCCTCGCTGACCCGCTCTTCCTCAGCCCCGTCTCCGGTGACCACCCTGACCTCCTTCCCCTTCGTCATCTCACCCACCCGGGTGATGGGGCAGGTCCCTGCATCTTCCATGACCCTCTCAATGCGCTGTCTGTTTTTCCGCGGCACGGTGAAGAGGAGCTGGTAATCCTCACCGCCATGAAGTGCCAGTTCGCGGGGATCCGTGTCCCGGCCCCGGCATAGGGAGTGGAGTTCTCCTGAGACGGGGAGGTGTTCCCTAAAGATTCGCGCTCCCGCATGGCTTGCTTCACAGATGTGACGGAGGTCCGCCAGGAGTCCGTCACTCACGTCTATCATGGCGGAGGCGGCCCGGGATTCCGCGATCAACCGTCCGGCGGCCAACCGGGGCTCCGGGCGGTTGTGCAAGGCAACCAGGGCCTTCCCGGATACTTCAGGGCAGGATAACTCCCCTTTGAGCAGCTTCAGACCGGCTGCTGAGCCGCCCAGGCCACCCGTTACGTAGATGAGGTCGCCCGGAGAGGCCCCTTTCCGGTAAAGGACCTCCTCTTCCGCCATTTCCCCCATGGCCGCCACACTGATGAAAACTCCCCCGGGTGAGGATGACGTGTCCCCTCCCAGAAGATTGACCCCGTAACGGCGGCATAGGTCCTTCATGCCGTCATAGAGCCCATTGAGAAAGGTTGCCCCCGTGTGAGACGGGATGGCGAGAGAGACGAACACGTGTCTGGCCCTGCCACCCATGGCCGCAATATCACTCAGGTTGACGGCTATGGCCTTCCAGCCCAGTTCAAAGGGCGAGGTCTTTTTCATGAGGAAATGGCGATCCTCTATCAAGAGGTCCGTGGTGAACAAGAGGACTTTTCCGCCATACGGGCCCATGACCGCGCAGTCATCGCCTATGCCCTGGATGACACCCTCGGGGGAATGGAGGCAACCTTTCATAATGGATCGGATAAACCCGAATTCCCCCATATCTTCAATGGTCTTCTGTTCTCGATCCATGCCTTTCTCTTCCTCCGGGGTGTTTACAGCTTGTCCGTTTAATCCCTTCCATGATAGAATCTCTCAAATGGAAAAGCAAATCCTGAGTCTCCTTGGAAAAACCGGACCTCTCCTGGGTTCCGACTTGTGGAATCAGTTGGGAGGAGACGGGCGCCTGTTGTGGCGGACCTGCCACCTTTCAGAGGGACTCGTCATCCATACCCTGGGGTCCCAATACCTCCGGCTGGATCGGAGGATTCCGGGATTTGCCAGACTTTCCCCATCCATCTTCAGGGAGTTCCTCACCTACAGCGTTGTCGGCCTGTCAGGGCAGGAGAAGGCTGTTCAGGAAAAGTGCCGGGAACGGGAAACCCATATTGAAGGCGTGAGCCGCTCCAAACTCGACCTTGCCTATCTGACCATGTCCGCCCTTGCGGGCCGCCTGGACAGTGAAACCTCGCTCAAGGAAGAGGTCTGCTTTATCATAGCCGGGGATATTGTATACAACATGGCCCATGACGTGCCCAGGCCGGAGCGGAGTACGGGGAAGCTGGTGAACGGTTCGGATTTGGATATCGTCGTGATTGTGCCCGACGACTTCCCGGAAAAACGAATGAAACGGTTGGACGATGCCATCTTTCACGAGAAATACCGGTTGCTCATTACCCCCCATCTGCGGGAGGAAATTGATTACGTCGTCAAAAGGATATCCAGGGTCCGGGAACAGGTCCGCTTTGATACCTTCCGCCACAAACTGGCCTGTAAGATTATCCAAGAAGGCACCCTCCTCTGTGGAAGCGAAAAACTTTTCCTCGAAACCAAGGTGCTTTTGAGGGATTCAGGGGCGGCCGAACAGCTTGGGGCCATGGAAATAGAGGCCAGGGGCTTTCGAAAGGATGCCGAGGCGTACCTCCTCCGAGAGGATCCGGAAAAGATCAGGGAAGAGAGTCTCTTTCTGTTTTACCCGGCAGATGAGTCCGAAGAGTTTGAATAAGATAAGGCCTGCCCTATAACCCCAGCTATCTCTTCGGCATACCGCTCAACATCGTCCTTGTTTTCTCCTTCCACCATGACTCGGCAAAGGGGCTCGGTACCGGAATAGCGCACCACGACCCTTCCCCGGGACCCGAGGGCCTCCTCCACGTGCCGAATGACCTCCGGCAACCCCGGCACGGCGGCAAATTCCCGCTTTTCCCTGACCGGAACGTTCAGGAGGGCCTGGGGGAATACCGTCATCATTCTTCCCAGTTCCGAGAGCGGCTTGTCAAACCACTGCATGGCGGAAAGGAGCTGGAGGGCCGAAAGAATGCCATCGCCGGTGGTATGATGATTCAAGAAAATGATGTGACCCGATTCCTCACCCCCGAGTACGGCCTTCCTTTCCTTCATGGCCTCCATGACGTGGCGATCTCCCACGCCCGTGGTTGCCAGTTGTATACCCATTTCCCTCAGGGCGAACCCCAGGCCCATATTGCTCATGATGGTGCTCACCACCAGGTTGTTTTGCAGGGCATCCTGCCCTTTCAACATCCCCGCGCAGATGGCAAGGATCTGGTCTCCAGTGAAGATGGAACCCTTTTCGTCCACGGCCACGAGCCTGTCACCGTCCCCGTCAAAGGCCAGCCCGGCCTGGGCACCGGTTTTCAGGACCTCCTCTCTCACCGCCTCCGGGTATTGAGATCCGCAATGATCGTTGATATTTATCCCGTCAGGAACGGAGGACAGGATCACCGCCGTGGCGCCCAGCCTCTCGAATAGAGCCGGGGCCACCTGGAAGGCCGCGCCGTTGGCGCAGTCGAGCACGAGCTTTGTCCCTTTAAGCGTCAGGTGGTCCGGAAAGCTCCTTTCCAGGTATCCCACGCATTGCCGCCAGGTCTCTTTCGGAAATTCCGCCCGGCCAGGATGGGTTTCAGAATGAGGAGCTTCCGATGCATGAATACGTTCCTCGATCCCCGTCTCTTCATCTTCCGAAAGCTTGAAACCTTTCGAAGAAAAAAGCTTGAAACCGTTATATTCATGGGGGTTGTGAGATGCGGAAATAACGATGCCCATGCCCGCCCGGAAACTCCGCGTCAAATAGGCCACGCCCGGTGTGGGAACCTGCCCCACCATATAGGCGTTCCCACCGGCCGAAAGAACGCCCGAAGCGACCGCAAGGGCCAGCATCTGACCCGACGCTCTGGTATCCCTGCCGATGACCGCGGAACAGGGGGTTCCCTTCCGACGGCAGCGACGGACGACGGCCCGCCCCAGCCTGACGCCCACCTCCGGGGTGATGGGATAGGCGTTGGCAATACCTCGGATGCCGTCCGTACCGAAGAGGTTGCTCATTTTCCATTTCCCCCGTGCGGGAGTGAGGTCAGGGCACCATGGATTCTTTGCCCGATACCATCCACCAGTCCCTGAAGCCAGGCCGTTCCTGCTCCGGCCTCTCTTTCATCCAATCCCTTGATCACCTCCAGATAACGTGGCCCCTGCCTCTCAATCCCGCGATCAACAGCGGCCATAAAGCTCGTTTTCAGGTCCGCATCTCCCCTATCCTCCAGGCCTTCCAGAAAAATCTTCTCCAAACGGGGCCATTGGTCGAGAAATTTCCGTTTTCTCTCCACGGTCACATCCCCTGACGGCCTGCCGGACAGGGACTTATGAATTTCAATGGACCGGGGCATGTGTGCTGCCACTTCCCCGAGACGTTTGAGACGCTCTTTGACCCCCATCAAGATGACGTCCACAGCCCCTTCAAGCAGGGCCTTTTCCATAGCCCCCTGTCTCATGAAGCGGGACCTGATGTCCAGGTACCATCTGTGGAAGGCGATGAGGTTTGCCAGGTAGAGGACATTCTGATCGATGAGCCGAGGCAGGCCGGTGTAGAGTCCGGGGTGAAATGGGATGGTTCTTTTGGGAATGGACTGGGCAAGGACCATCGCACCTTCCCGGAGCAGGTCCTTTCGGACGATGACGCCTGCCGCCACCGCTATCCCGTACCCTATCCTCACCGGACCCACTATGCCACCCTGGCCTCCCAGGAAAATGGGCGGCTGGTTGACCATGACACCCGCCGGGACATCCCCGATGAGAGAAGCGGTCGCCTTGTCCCGGTTCGGTGTATAGTTGAAGTGGACGTAACTGCTGCCCACTTCGCTGTGATTCCGGGCATCCGTTCCGCCGGCCATCAGGCAGTCACAAAAATTAATCAGGCTGCCCAGGGTCACAAAAGGGAAAAGGATGGTCTGCTTGAGGCCGACGGCATGGCCTCCCCTGGCCCCCTCTTCCAGGAGACAACCGGCCCGCACCTGTGCGCCTGACCCCATGCTCGTCTCCTCCAGGAAACAGGAGGCTTCAAATGAGCCCCCCTTGAGTCTTGCTTCCCGTCCCACAAAACAGTCTCTGATGGTGACCGGCGCCTCTTCCCCCAGTTCCACGCCCGTCAAGAGCAGGGTCCTCGAGCCGAATATCCTGCAGCCTGCGTGGATGGTCACTCCTTCCCCTGAGATGCGTTCGGGATTGACCTCGGGCCCAATCTCCACACTCTCGGGGCTGGGGATGTTTACGCCCTTTTCTATCAGGGCCTTCATGATTCCTTCGGGATTCCGTGCCTTCATCTGTACACCCTTCGCCCCATGCGTTTGTATTTCTTGGCCGCAGACCCACGCAGACGCACACAGACTTTTCCTCTGCCGACATCGGCAGAGGAAAAAGATTCAGCGCTTCGCCCAGCCAAAATCTATGAACTCTCCAGCTTCCTCGCCCTACGCCTCATATCACGTGAACTGCAGGTCATGCAGGTGGCGGAAGCGGCCGTTCTGTTTCAACAGGTCTTCCTGCGATCCCGACTCCACGATCCGTCCCTGCTCCAACACATAGATCCTGTTGGCCTTTCTCACGGTACTGAGGCGATGCGCAACCACGAGGATGGTGGGACCGCCTTTTAGTCTTTCAATGGCGTCCTGTACAAGCTGCTCACTCTCTGCGTCCAGTGCGGAGGCGGCCTCATCCAGGATAAGAATGGCGGGATTGGTCAGGATGGCCCTCGCGATGGCGATTCTCTGGCGTTGTCCTCCGGACAAGAGGGTTCCCTGGTCGCCCACCACCGTCTGGTAACCCTGCGGCTGGGCCATGATAAAGTCGTGGGCCTGGGCCTTTCGGGCCGCGTCTATCATGTCCTCTTCAGACGCGTCGGGGCGCCCATAGGCGATATTCCCGGCAATGGTATCGTGAAAGAGGAGGACCTCCTGGTTCACAATGCTGATCTGGCTCCGGAGGGACGACAGGGTCACCTCCCTGATATCCCTGCCATCGATGGTGATACACCCCTCCGTCACGTCGTAGAACCTGGGGACAAGATCCAGGAGGGTGCTCTTACCGGCACCGGTCGAGCCGACAAATGCAACCATTTCTCCTGCCCTGACCTCAAAGGAAACATGATCCAGCACTTTCGCACCGGAAGAATAGCCGAAGCTCACATCCTCGAACAGGATGTCCCTTTCGTGTCGGGGAAGTGTGCCGGCCCTTGTTTGGTCCCTGATGTCCGATTCCGTTTTCATGATACTGAAGACCCGTTCTGTTGCACCCTGCAGCGTCTTGAGATCGTTGTTTACCGTGGCCAGTTTCTTTGTGGGTGCATAGACACGGGAAAAGGCATACACCATGGACATGAGTTCCCCCAGGGAGTGGTGAAAATAGACCTTCCCGACCACCAGGACGCCGGGGAGAACCAGGAAGAGCGTTGCATCCATGAGTGGACCCAGACCGAGATTCCACCGGCTCCAGTGCATGACCCTGTGGTACAGGCGATACGCCAGGCCGCGGAATTTTTCCACCTCCGACTCCCCTTTTGAAAAGCCCTGTATCACTTTGAGGCAGACGAGGCCTTCATGGTATGCGGAAGTGACCTCCGCCGTGGCATCCTGGACACGGATGGCATGCTTCTTCACCTTCCTTCCGAAAAGCCTGACGAGACCAACGATCAGGGGAACTGCCACAAAGACCAGCAAGGTAAGCCTGTAGTTCATGACAAGCAGATAGATGAGAAATACGATTATGGTCAAGGGATGCTGGATGAGCCCGATGACGATGCGGGAAACACGTCCCTGCATGACCGTAAGATCGGCAGTGGCCCTGGCGATCAGTTCACCGGACCTGGTCTTCTGATGGAATCCCTGGGACAGAAAGGTGAACTTTCGAAATAGGTCGATTCGCAAGGACCTAACGGCCCTGTTGGAGAATGCCACGGCTGAAAGGCCCCCCAGATAGATGGTGATGGATTTACATACCACCGATACAAATGCCACCAGGGTGAGGACAAAGAGGAGTCTGTTGGGAGAGATATGGTCCACGATAACCAGTTCTGTGCGGTGCCATGAAAGCCAAGAACCGGTCTTAAAGGCGATCCATGGTATCTTCCAGCTGACCGGATTCGTCCCGGCCTTCATCCCTTCATCCACGAAGGGCTGGAGCAGATAGGCGGGAACCACCACGAATAGGGAGGAAAGGGCCGTGAGAAGGATGGCAGTTATCATCAATCCCTTGTGCTGTTTGACATAGCCGCCGATGTTGGGGCCCAGAATGAAATTGATCATGGCAAGTTGTCCGTTTCAGTATGGAATTTGCTGGTATCAGGAAGGTTACAAGACCCTCCGACACCCTGTCAAGCAGGAATGCTCGGATCACCTGCCCGGCCCTCCCGATTTTCTCATGGACAAAGATGCGTGGATCGTGGTATGCCGTGTCCTCAAGTTTGATTGCCTTTTGGCAGGAGGAAGCAATAGATGTTGAGTCTCATGCGAAAACAGGCCAAGTCCTGGCTCATCAAGTTTCTGATAGGAATCATCAGCCTGGTGTTTGTCTTTTATTTCGGCTACTCCTTTACCTCCCAGCACGTCTCAAAAATGGCTTATGTAAACGGGGAATTGATCACCAGGCGTGCCTATGACAAGGAATACCGGGACATGATCGAAGGCCTTCAAAGGCAATACGGGGCCGCATGGAGTGACGATCTCATCAAGGCCCTTGATCTCAAAAACCGGGCCCTTCAGAATATCATCAACAGGAAGCTTATCAGCCATGAGGCGGCGAGACTGGGCTTTCAGGTGACCAAGGAAGAGGTTCAGAAGACCATCATGGACTATCCGGCGTTCAAGGTGGATGGCCACTTCGATGTCCGCCGCTATCAGGCCCTGCTGGATCAGAACCACATGAAGCCCGAGGATTTTGAAAAAAATATTTCACAGCAGCTGCTTCAGAAAAAGTTGAGGCAATTTGTCCTCACATTCACGCTGGTGACGGACAAGGAATTGATGGATGAATATACGCTGACCCATGAGCAGATAAAGCTCGACTACCTTCAGATAAAACCCGATCCCTTTAAGTCTTCCGTGAAAGTCGAGCAGGCTCCCATGGAGGCCTTCTTCAAGGAACACCGGGAGAGCTACCGCGTGCCCGAAAAGATAAAGCTCGTTTACCTCACTGTTGATCCTAAAGATTATGAAAGCCAGGTCAAGTTGTCAGACCGTGAGATCAAGGAATACTATGATTACAACCTGGACACCTTCAAGATACCGAAACAGGTCTGCGCAGCGCACATCCTGTTCAGGCTGAAGGAAAATGCCTCAAAAGAGGAAGAGGCGAAAGTCCGAAAAAGGGCTGAAAAGGTCCTGAAAATGGCCCGTGAAGGGAAGGATTTTGCCACCCTGGCCAAGACCTACTCCGAAGGCCCCACAAAGGCCAAGGGTGGCGATCTCGGCTGTTTCCCAAAGGGAAATATGGTGAAACCTTTTGAAGAGGCCGCCTTCAAACTCAAGAAAGGTGAAATCAGCGGCCTGGTCAAAACGCGCTTCGGATACCATATCATACAGGTGAAAGACATCAAAGAAGCCAGGACCAAACCCCTCGCTGAGGTCCGCAGCCAGATTGTGACCATACTGAAAAAGGACAGGACATCCGATATCGCCCATGAAAAGGGGTTGTCCCTTACAGACCAGATGCCCTACGTGGTCGACCTTAGAAAATATGGTCCCGAGAACCATTTGGCCGTCAGGGAGACCGGCTATTTTTCACAAAATGACCCTATCCCGGGGCTGGGCGGAGACAAGAAACTCGAGGCAATCCTCTTCTCCCTCGCCAAGGGCGAGACCAGCAATTTGGAGGAAATCAAGGGCAAGTTCTACATTTTCCAGACTGCAGACCGAAAGGCATCCTATCTCCCTGAAATGGCCAAGGTGAGTGACGCGGTGCGAAAGGACTTCGTCAACTTTCTTGCCGCCAAGAAGGCCCTGGCGGTCGCCGAAAAATACCTGGCTGCCCTGAAAAAGGGTTCGGGCTGGAAAAAGATTGCCAAGGAGTCAGGGGCAACGCCGGGGACCACCGGTTTTTTTACAAGGCGGGGTCCCGTCCCCAAGATCGGCAATGACCGGGACCTGATAGAGGCAGCCTTTCACCTGGATGAAAAAAACAGGTATCCTGATCGCGTATTTGAAAATCCATCCGGAGCCCTGTTGGTCAGGTGGGAAGGCTACAAAGGTATTGACAAGACAGCGTTCCAAAAAGAAAAGGAACAATTTCGTTTTTCTTTGATGGAACTGAAACAAGACACCGCTTATCAGAATTGGCTCGACGCCTTGCGAAGGAAGGCCAAAGTAGAGATCCTCACTCCGGTCGGGTAGCGGAGATGAGGTAACTCCTCTCCCCCGCTGGAAGGTAATACACCTCTCCTGACCCTTGGATATGTTCCGCGATCTGGTAATAGGCGGGTCTGTTGAAACGGGCAGGAAACCGGCCGTTTTTCACCTTGCAGTAGAGCACGTGGTCCTTCCCGATGGCCAGGGTTTCAGGAGAAAGAATTTCCACCGTTTCGTCGCTCAGATGAATTCTGAAGCCCTTTTCCGCCGCCTCCACCCTCCTAACTACGAACGGAGTGTCCTCCACTTCCACATAGCACCTCTCCCCGTTCCACGCGATCACACATCGACCGGAGGCCGACATCTCCATGTTGGCGTAAAAGAGGTTGACAACGCTCCTGTTGATGATCTCAGCTCCCCGGTGGAACCAGTAGCCTTCTTTATCGATATGGATTTGGCACGGGGGTAGGTCTTGATCCTGAGAGGTTTCACGCCCTGTTTTTTGCATCTGCAACTGTTTCCTTCCTTTTGGACCGGTAGTTACACCATATTTTGCCAATTGACAACCCATTCCTTAAATGATAAATCTTTATGTCTATATCCCTTCTGGAATCAAGGCCTTGCCCCGAGGTCCCGGTGTGCTCGAAAGGGAGTAACCTGAAAATGGGAGGATGGCAGTGGACAATCAAAAGAAGTTCATCCTTTGGTTCAACGAAATTGGTATCGATGATGTCCCTATGGTGGGAGGGAAAAACGCCTCCCTTGGCGAAATGTACCAGAATCTCCACACCCAGGGCATCAAGGTGCCCAACGGGTTTGCCATTACGGCCTATGCCTACCGCTATTTTCTCAAGTATGCCGGCATAGAAGACGAGATCAAGAAGGTCCTGAAGGGGTTGGACACCCATGACATGCAAAACCTCACGATGAAGGGGCGTGCGGTCAGGGACATTATCCGGCTGGCCGAGTTCCCCCCTGACCTGACCCAGGCCATCTACAGTTCCTATGACAAGCTTGCCGAAGAATTCGGACAACAGGGGATGGACATTCTGGATGTGGCCATCCGATCGTCCGCCACCGCCGAAGATCTCCCCGATGCATCGTTCGCGGGTCAACAGGATACCTTCCTCAATATTCGCGGCCGCCGAAGTGTGCTGGATGCCTGCCGCAAGTGCTTTGCCAGCCTCTTCACCAACCGAGCCATCTCCTACCGTCACGACAAGGGTTTCGGCCAATTTGAGGTCTCCCTCTCCATTGCCGTCCAGAAAATGGTCAGGAGTGACTCAGCCTATTCCGGTGTCATCTTTTCCATTGACACGGAGACGGGCTTTCAGGATGTGGTTTTTGTCACGGCAGCTTACGGTCTTGGGGAGAACGTGGTACAGGGCGTGGTCAACCCGGATGAATATTACGTGTTCAAACCTACCCTGAAACAGGGTAAACGGGCTATTATCAGTCGAAAGGTGGGAGACCGCAATATCAAGATGGTCTATTCCCTGGAGGACGAAACCACCATAAAGAACGTGGCCACTACCCTGGCCGAGCGCCACCGGTACGTGATGGATGATGATGAAATCCTCAAGGTGGCCGAATGGGCCTGCCTCATCGAAGAACACTACAGCAAGGAGGCAGGGCACTTCAAACCCATGGATATTGAGTGGGCCAAGGACGGGGATGGCGTCAATGTGGGATCAGGGGAGCTGTTCATTGTTCAGGCCCGACCGGAAACCATTCATTCGAGAATGGACGCGACCAAATACGAGAGTTACAGGCTCCTGGAAAAAGGAGAAATCCTCGCAACCGGGACGGCCGTTGGTACCAAAGTGGGGCAGGGGGTTGCCCACCTGATTCAGTCCACCATGGAAATGGATCAATTCAAGGAAGGCGAAGTCCTCGTGACTCCCATGACAGACCCCGACTGGGAGCCCGTCATGAAAATCGCCGCCGCCATCGTCACCAACAAGGGTGGACGGACGTGTCATGCGGCCATAGTCTCCAGAGAACTGGGGATCCCGTGTGTTATCGGGACGGGGAATGGTGATGAAATCATCCAGACCGGGCAGGAAATCACCGTCTCCTGTTGCGAAGGCGAGACGGGCCATGTCTACCAGGGGCACCTGCAGTACGAAGTGGAAACCTTCAACCTTGATGAACTGCCGGAAACACGAACAAAGATCATGATGAACGTGGGTTTGCCTGAAAAGGCCTTTTCCCAGTGCATGATCCCCAGCGACGGGGTAGGCCTCGCCAGGGAGGAATTTATCATCAATTCCCACATAGGGATACACCCCCTGGCCCTTCTCGAATACAACAAGCTCAAGGAGAAGGCCCGGACCGACCAGCAGGTGGCCGGTGTGGTCTACAAGATCGAGGAGATCACCTCTGTCTACGAAGACAAGGTGCGTTTTTTCGTGGACAAGCTGGCCGAAGGTATCAGTCGCATTGCCGCGGCTTTCTATCCCAACGACGTGATTGTGAGACTCTCGGATTTCAAGACCAATGAGTATGAAAACCTCCTGGGTGGCTACCTCTACGAACCCAAAGAGAGCAACCCCATGATCGGTTGGCGGGGTGCCTCCCGTTATTATGACAAAACCTTCATGCCCGCATTTGAGTTGGAATGCCTGGCCCTTCACAAGGCCCGGAGTGAGGTGGGCCTGACCAACATCAAGGTCATGGTTCCCTTCTGCCGCACCCCTGATGAAGGCCGAAAAGTCATCGAAATCATGAAACGGTTCGGCCTCACCCAGGGAGAAGACGGCCTGGAAGTGTACGTCATGTGTGAGATTCCCAGCAATGTGATCTGTGCGGACCAGTTCGCCGACATTTTTGACGGGTTTTCCATCGGATCCAATGATCTCACCCAGCTGGTGCTGGGCCTGGACAGGGATTCGTCCCTGGTTTCCCACCTCTATGACGAGAGAAATGATGCCGTAAAGAGGCTGGTGAAACAGGTGATCGATGTGGCCAAGAAAAAGGGGCGGAAAATAGGCATCTGCGGCCAGGCCCCCAGTGATTTTCCCGATTTTGCAGAATTCCTTGTGGAGTGCGGTATCGATTCCATGAGCCTCATCCCGGATACCGTTATCAAGACCAAACTGGCCGTTGCGGAAAAAGAAAAAGAACTGGGCATTATAGCGGAGAAGAAATAACCAATGGATTCAATGCGCATTCTGGGAACGGGATCCTATGTCCCCCCGCGGATTTTGACCAATTTCGACCTGGAAAAGATGGGACTGGATACCACTGATGAGTGGATTGTCCAGCGAACCGGAATCCGTGAAAGGAGGGTGGCGGAACCGGCCGTCTGCACCTCCGACCTGGCCTTCGAGGCCTCCAGGAGGGCCCTTGACATGGCCGGGTTATCGCCGAAGGATGTGGATCTGATTATCCTCGCCACGATTACGCCTGACACGTGCTGCCCATCGGGGGCCAACTGGCTCCAGGCCAAACTGGACGCGCCCCAGGCCGTCACTTTTGATGTGACCGCCGCCTGTTCGGGCTTTATTTTCGGCCTTAACGTGGCGGAACAATACCTCAAGACAGGCGCTGCCAACCGTGTCCTGGTGGCGGCATCCGAGGTCATGACGAGGACCTTGAACTGGAAAGACCGGACCACCTGTGTCCTGTGGGGAGACGGGGCCGGGGCCGCCCTTGTCTCCCGTGAAGAAGGGCACAAGGTCCTTTCAACGCATATCCACACGGACGGTGCCAATGGGCAGGGTCTCCTGCTTCCGGGCGGCGGCTCCCAGACCACGCCCATCAGCCATGAGAGCGTGGATAAGGGGCTTCACACACTGGATATGATCGGGGCCAATGTCAGCTTCAGGGTGGCCGTCAGGCACTTCATGGATTCCATAAGGGAAGCGGCCGAATTCAACCATGTGGCCGTCGAGGAAATCGACTGGTTTATTCCGCACCAGGCCAACCTGCGGATGTTTCAATCCATTGCCAAGACCCTCAAGGTTCCCATGGAGCAGTTCTACGTTACGTTGAACAAGTATGGCAATATCTCCTCTGCTTCCTGTGCAATAGCGCTGGACGAGGCCGTGAGAGACGGGAGCATAAAAGAGGGGCAGCTTGTCTGCATGCCCGTTTTCGGGGGAGGCCTCACCTGGGGGAGTGCCCTCATCCGATGGTGAATTTATGTCTCTTGCTGAAATCCTGAAAAGCATGAAGGTCGGCTTCATGGAAGGCCCGAGTGGTTACCGGGAAGGCCTCCCCACTCTGCTTATGATCCACGGGGCCGGCGGCCGTTCCCGGATCTGGCAAAACCAGTTGCGTGTCCTGGAGAGCGAAATCAACATGCTGGCCATTGATCTGCCTGGGCACGGGGAAACCCCCGGTCCCGGAAAAGACAGCATCGATGATTACACAGGCTGGCTGGAAGGTCTCTTGGCCCGCCTTGATCTGAAGGCCCCGTTCCTCATGGGCCATTCCCTGGGAGGGGCCATTGTACAGAAGGCGGCCCTCCAGTTTCCCGAACGCCTCGGCGGTATTATCCTGGCAGCCACGGGACCGCACCTGCCGGTGGCGCCGTCCTTCCTGGAGGACATGAAAACCCGGTTCGAAGGAACCGTGGATAATATTATCAAGTACGCCTATGCCCCTGATGCCGATCCCATCCTGCTCAGGGAAGGGGCCGGGTTGATGAAGCAATCGGGGGCCACAGTCGTACACGACGACTTTCTAGCGTGTGATCGTTTCGACCGGAGAAAGGATATCTCCAACGTCCGCCTGCCTTGTCTGATCATCTGTGGAGAAGAGGACAGGCTGACCCCTCCGGCCTTGTCGGAGGGACTGAACCGCTCCATTGCCGGGAGCCGACTCGTTCTGGTGCCCTCCGCCGGCCACATGGTCATGATAGAGAACTTCAGGGCCTTTAATCAGGCTGTAAGGGAATTCGTCCTGGCCGACCCCAACTGACTTTTCCTCACCAAAACTGCTAATAGGGACCTCTGGTCGTCGCGGCACAGGGATGTCTTTGCGGACCTCTTTCAAGAATCAGCAGTCTTTCTGAGGATTTTCTTGACTAATAGAATTCAAATGGGGTATAGACAGGCCTGGCCCACACCTGCAAGCAGGTGTATTTTATAAAACTATTCGAGGATAAGAGCGTTTTGAGCAGAGAAGATCTAATCCAGTTAGAAGGCAAGATCACCAGGGTTCTGGGTGGTGGCATAATGGAAATCGCATGTGACAACGATGTGACCGTCCGGGGACGTCTTTCCGGGCGGATGAAAAAGTATCGAATCAAGGTCATGGTGGGCGATCGCGTCCAGGTCAGTGTCTCCCCCTATGATCCTTCGCATGGCCTGATCACTTACCGCATGAAATAGAATCCGCCGCTTCATACAACAAACGACTACCTCAACAGTTTTCGCATCCTCAAGAGCACTTCGTCTTTCCCGGTATACTGTTCAATCCTCAGGTCTCGCTCTTCAAGACCTTCCCGGTTGATGAAAATCGTTGTTGGGACTCCCCTGACACCATATTTTCTCAGGATTTTCTCCTGTGCCGGCTGCCGCGTGGTGAGATCCATCCGCATGTTCAGGAAGCTCCTGCTCAAGTTCACGACCTCGCTGTCTGAAAAGACCTCCTTGTCCATTGCCCTGCACGGACTGCACCAATCGGCGTAGAAATCCAGGAGCACCGGCCTCCCCCGGCTTGCAGCCTGCTTCAAGAGGGAAGCGTCGTAAGGGACCCATTTGATGCCGGTCCTGATTTGGGGGGCTGCGAGGAAGAGGATGGCAGCAGCCGTAAGCAGGAGGAGCCCCACGCCCCTTTTCACAAAACCAAACCCGCGCCATGCACTCCGGCTTTTCTCTACCCACCCCAGGTGCAGACCTGCTCCCAACATAACGGCCCCTGCAACGGCGGATTTCACAACGGGCTGGTGAAGCAGGGGAAGGACCACGTACCCCGCCATACCGATCAGGATCCAGCCGAAACACTTGCGAATCCAGACCATCCACTCCCCGGAGAGCGGAAGTCTCTCCAGGCTGCTCGAAAAAACACCCAGGACCGCAAGGGGAAGACCAAGGCCCAGACTCAGGACGAAAAAATACAGAATGCCCAGAACAGGATTGCCCAGTTGGCCCACAAATGTGAGGAGGCCCAGAAGGAACGGCCCCAGGCAGGGTGCGGCGACGATTCCCAAAGTCAGGCCCATGAAAAAGGTCCCGAAATAGCCACCAAAACTCCGGCTGGACATCTTCATGAGACCGGACGGAATCCTGATCTCCCAAAGCCCGAAAAAGCTGGTGGCCAGACCGACCAGGATCACCGCCACAAGCATCAGGACCAGGGGGTTCTGGAGCACGGAACCCAGCATTCCCCCGCTCAGCGCGGCTGCTGCCCCCAGGGAGGCATTGGTGGCGGCCAGCCCCAGCATGTAGAGAATGCCGTGGAGTACAGGCCTGCCTCCCTTCTCTCCGCTCCTGCCGCCGAAATAGGAAACGGTTATGGGGATGAGGGGGTAGACACAGGGGGTGAGGTTGAGGGCCATGCCTCCGAGAAAAATGCCGAGCAGGGTCAACCAGAGCCCCGCCCCCGGTTTCCAGCCTCCCGGGAAATCGCCGGGCCCCTGCTGAGGTTTCCCTTCCGAAAAAAGGGGGTCGTTGATGCGTTTTGTTTGGGCCTCGGTTGCGGTAATATTCACCGGGAAGGATATGGGAACAGTCTCGGGGGGCAGGCAGGCCACATCCGAGCAGGCCTGGTAGGAGAGGCTTCCCATTATCTTTCTCTCACCTTCAGAAGCCTCTTTCCCGACTTTCAGGACCGCACTCACCAGGAAAGAACCGGCATAGACCTTGATGGTTTCCTTGCTGAAAGAAAATTGTTTTTCCTGTGATTCGGGAAACCGGATGCGGACAACTTGAACTCCGGGGACTTGTTTGAAGGACAGCACCGTGGGGATCAGACCCCCGACGCTCTTCCCCGTTTCATGGATGGCCCATGGATCCGAGATCCGTATACGAAAAAGGATGGGATAGGAACCGCCGGCCGGGTAACCGTCCCGCGATTGTACTACGGCCACTGTTGCGGTGGTTCCCCAGGCAGTCGGCGCGCATAGCGCCATGATGATGAAGGCGAAAAGGATGGACCTGGTCACTTTCATCGCGAAGGTCTTTTTTTCATGTAAACGCGTCAGCCCGGTCTCCGGCACGGATCCATCGGCCCTTCCGTTCATTACAGAGGTTTTCGGCAAGGGGGTTCCTCTTTGCTGCCCTCAAGTATATGTCGCATGCGGTTCCTCTCGGCAGTCATTTTTCGAAGTTCTTCTTTCAGAACCGATCGCTTTTCCCGTGGACCTTCCTCAAGAAGTTTTTCCAGTCGTTCCACTTCTTTTTCCAGTCGATACAGGCCTTTTGCAATCAAGCGGATAGACATTTTTATCCATTCCCTCTTCAGATTTTCCTGAGTTTACGCATGTCTTCCTCGAGGGGGTCCAGTTCCTTCTCCCGCCCGAACTTTCTGAGACGATCTCTCAATTCTTCAATCTTTTTCTGCAACTCAGGCAGGATCTCCTTGTCGAACTTCTCCCGGACCTTGCCTCCTTTCCGTTTCAAGTCTTCCATCAGGCCCTTCATCTGTCTTTCGAGTTTTCTGACCTCTTCCGATTCGGGTATGTCGCGGAGAGGTCCGGCCAGTTCTTCAAGGGTATCCCCAAATTTATTCAGTTTGTCCTTGAAATCTCCCCAAACGTCATTCAACAAAACCGTTGCCTTCGAAGTGCCTTCTACAACCGAGCCGTCTTCGAGCGGCTGCCCTCCCTTTTCGATATTTACCACTTCCACCGCCCTTTTTGCCCTGTCCACCGGGTCCCTGCCAATCGTAAAGCGCGAATGACTGTTGGCAGCATTGGCGAATGTTTCAGCAATCAGCACAGTCACCAGGTAGACCCCTTCCTTGGTATAGGAGACACCCGTCACTTCCCCAATCCGGTTTCCCTCAAATATCACATGATCTGCAGCCTTGAGGCCGTTTATTTCCTGAAAACGGATCTTGAGGTTCAGTCCCCTGTCCTGACAGCCAAGAAAGAGGAATAGGCATCCCAAAATAAGTGTCATTGTCCTATGCCTGGCCATAATATCCTCCATTTCAGTTCAAAAAAAATCCTTTCTTGACGACTACTGCCGGCCGGGGAGTAAGTCATGAAGGCGATATTCCACCTCCCGGGACAACTCCTCCGGCGAAAACGGGAGCAATCGAAAGAGGGCAGCTTCGATCTTCTTGCAAAGCGCGAAATTTCTTTCTATCGCCTCTCGACGCCCGTTTCCTTTTCCGCCATAACGTTCAATGATATACCTCAGGCGTTCTTCCAGGCTCACCACCGAGTGATGATTCACGCGTTTGTCGGCATAATAGACGATCTCCTTCTCCGAGAAACGCCCATCTATCAGATAGGTCTTGAGGATCACATGCTCGGCGACAATGGGTGCGATTTCCTCCAGGTTGTTCTGGAGGCATATTTTTCTGCCTTCCTCGGCATGATCCTTGCCGTTTTTCAGGCAGGACGTCTTGGCGATGTCGTGCATGAGCGCAGCGGCGATGACTTTTTTCAGTTCAACGGACTCACCCGCCTTCTGGAGTCCCCGGGCAAGCAGGGCCGCGATTTTCGCCACAACGATGGAGTGCTCCCTGATGTTGTCGAGCATCTCATATTCGGCCATGAGCCGGAAACAGGTTTTGATCGATGGAACCATAAGGACCTCATGACAAAGTGATGATGGCTTCATAAAAAGCGAATGTGCGTCGCAAACGGCAGCCCATGAGCAGTAAATAGGAGGAAAACCTGAAAAAGAGTGTCAGGTTCTCCTCCTGAGCTCTGGTGAATGAGACGACTTCATTAGAGCTCATGGTCGTGGTCTTGGACGAATTCTTTACTATTCTATAGGGGATCATCCCTACAGTCAAAGCGTTATTGACAAGAAAGACGGTTTTGGATACCTTCAGGGTAGTGAACTCTAGGAAAACCGCAAGACGTCTGCGGCCGCGGCTTCACAGACGGAAAGGGGCAAAACCATTTCTGACTTCTCCCAGAAAATCCATCGCATCACCACCTTCCATATCCTCGAGCAGGACAAGAAACACCTGCGGTCCCAGCTCCGACTCCATTCCAAATGGAAAAAGACGGTGCTCATCGTACCCCTCCTGGCAAGCGAATATCTTGACCCAAACAATCTCCCCGTGTTCCGGAACATCCTCAAGCAACTGAGGGCCGTCTCCTATCTCTCCATGCTGATCTTCGGACTGGATGGGGCCACGGAAGCCGAAGCCGTCCGGCTGAAGGCACTCATCGATTCTTCCGGGATCAGGAACTACCTGATCCAGTGGAACAGTGGGCCCGGATTCGAGGGGATCTACAACCAGCTCAATGAGGCAGGCTTCAACTTCAGCGAACCGGGCAAGGGCAAAAACATGTTTCTCAGCTTCGGCATTGCCATGGCCCTGGGGGCCGAATCCATCGGGCTCATCGATGCAGACATCCGATCCTTCAAACAGGTCCAGCTGGACCGCCTTCTCTATCCGGTCGTGGTGCTCAAGTACGATTTCTCCAAGGCCTACTATACCCGTCTCAGGGAGAGGCAGCTCTACGGGAGGGTGAAAAGGCTGCTGCTGGATCCCCTGCTCCTCTCCCTGAAGAGGAAATTTGCCGAGGGTAAACAGGAAAAAATGATGAATCTCATCGAATTTCTCCTGGGATTCAACTACCAGCTCTCCGGGGAAGTGGCCTTTCACGTGGATCTTTTGAAGAGAATGCGTTTTGCCACCAACTGGGGGGTCGAGATCTTCACCCTGATAGAGGTTTACCGGAAGGCCTCGTCTTCGGCCCAGGTCATGTTTTCCGAGGAACCCTTCGACCACAAGCACCGGGAAGTATCGGCGGAAGACCGTTCCCGGGGTCTCAACCGCATGGCCATCGATATTGTAACAACCCTCATGAACGCCTTGATCATCGAAGAAGGCCTCGAAATATCAGATACCTTTTTCCGGGATCTCTCCGTCACCTACCAGGCCCTGGCCGAAGAACAGGTGAAAAAATATTCCGATGATGCCGGCTTCAACAACCTGACATACGACAGGGACACGGAAGAATACCTCGTGAAGGATGTCTTTCGCCATTCCGTGCTCGAGGCCGGCGAAGTCCTTACCGTTCCCTACAGGATGACGGAAAAATTCTTGAGGTTCGTCCATTCGCACCCTGAATTCAAGCCCTTCATGGAAAAGGGCCTGGGCGATGCCATTCTGGCCGTGGAACGAAATGCCCGGCAGGGCGTCTTTGAAATGCCTCAGACCGTCTCGTGGGAGAGGGTTTCCAACAAATTGCCCAGGATTCTTTACGACCTGATCGAAGTGATGGAAAAGGAGAAAAGGCGTTTTGCCTGAAAGGCCGATTGGCGTTTTACCATGAAAAAGGACTTCGCCACAGGATCGTCAAGCCCGCTTCAAAGACTCATTTTCAGCGATCTGGACGGGACGCTGCTGGATCCTGAGACCTACGGCTGGGAAGAAGCCCAAGAGGCCCTCGATTTGTGCGGGCGACGCTGTGTGCCTGTTATCCTGGCCTCCAGTAAGACCAGGGCGGAGATGGAAATCCTGCGCGGGCGGATGTCCCTCACAGGTCCGTTCATCGTGGAGAATGGCGGGGGTATTTTTCTACCGACACGAACTTTCAAAGACCAGCCCCCCGGGGCCTGCCTGGAAAAGGACCTCTGGAAGTGGCCGCAGGGACCGGCCTACGAATCCCTTACCCACGCGCTGGGCGAGATCCGGCAGGAGTTGGGATACCCGATCCGGGGGTTTTCCGAAATGACCATAAGGGAAATTTCCGGGCTCACCGGACTGGGCGAGGAAATGGCCCGAAAGGCCGCTCAGAGGGAATTTGATGAACCGTTCATCATACGTGCCCCCGGGATTCCGGATCTTGGCGCCCTCCATTCCGCTGCAGTCCGGAGGGGACTTTCCATCACGGAGGGGGGCCGGTTTTTCCACCTCCAGGGTCCGATTGACAAGGGCATGGCCATGGATCGGGTCGTTTTTCTTTACAGGGGGCTTTTCGGAAAGGTCCTGTCGGTGGCCCTGGGCGACAGCCCGAATGATTTTTCCATGCTCGAACGGGCCGATTACCCGGTCTTGATCCGTTCAAGAGTGGATTTTCCGGAGTTTGTGAACCGGGTTCCCAGCCTAACGGTTACGCGGGAAAAAGGGCCGAGAGGATGGAATGAGGCCGTGCTGAATATTCTGGACCAGGCAGAGGAGTAAATAGATGGCTGATCGCTTTGAACCTGAACACAATCCCGATAACGTGAAAGAAGCGGAACTGGTGGTCTGCATTCCTTCATTCAAGGAGGCGGATTCCATCGGTTATCCCACATCCCAGGCGGACAGGGGATTGACGGAATATTTCAAGAACAGGTCGGCGGTCATTATCAACTGTGACAACAATTCTCCCGATGGCACCAAAGACGCGTTCATGGACACGCCTACCAAAGTGCCCAAGATCTACCTTTCCACGCCTCCGGGGGTCAAGGGAAAGGGAAACAATTTCAAGAACCTGTTCAGCAAGGTTGTGGCTCTGCAGGCCAAGGCCGTCGTGGTGGTGGACGCCGACCTGAAGAGCATCACCCCGGAGTGGATCAAACACCTGGGAGAACCCCTTTTTGAGGGTTTTTCCTATGTGGCGCCCCTCTATGTCCGGCACAAGTATGACGGCACCATAACCAACGGGATCGCCTACCCATTGACAAGGGCCTTGTATGGCAGGCGCGTCAGGCAGCCCATCGGCGGCGATTTCGGATTCAGCGGAAAGCTGGCAAAGACCTACCTCGAAAGCAAGGTCTGGGATGAGGCGGTGGCCAATTTTGGAATCGATATCTGGATGACCACCCTGGCAATCAGGCAGCGCATTCAGGTCTGCCAGTCTTTCATGGGCCGGCCCAAGATCCATCGAACCAAGGACCCCGGCGCCGATCTTGGACCCATGTTCAGGCAGGTGGTGGGGACGATCTTTTCCATGATGACGGAATTCGATTCCATCTGGAAAAAGGTCAAATACAGCCGTCCGACGGCCATCTACGGGTTTGGGCTGGGAGAGGTGGAAATGCCCCCAAAGGTTGAGGTGAACACACAGAATCTCCTGGAAAAATTCCATCAGGGTTTTAGGCAGTACAGTGAACAGTGGGGCCTCATCCTTCCGGAAAATATCTACAAAAAACTCCAGGAGATCGGGAATATGGGAGAATCGGAATTTAATTTTCCCACAGATCTCTGGGCGCGGATACTCTTCGACATGGCCGTGGCCTACCGCGATTCCGTGATGGATCGGAATCTGATGATGGAATCCCTCATCCCCCTCTACTTCGGAAGGACCCTCTCCTTCGTGAAAAGAACGAAGCGCATGTCCATCAAGCAGGCGGAAGAGGCCATTGAGCACGACTGCGCGGCCTTTGAGACGGCCAAACCCTATCTCCTGAAACGCTGGCAGAAAAAATGAGCCCGTGGCCAAGTTCCCTATGTGTTCCCCTCACTCATGAGCCTTGATCGAGTGCGGGAGGGGCGGTGCACCCCTATCCCACAAGGACAAGACGTACATCCATGACATTCGTATTGGTGGGACCGGTGATGAGGAGGTCTCCTGTCTTTTTCAGAAAGGCATACGCGTTATTGGCCTTGAGAAAATCCAGTGCTTTTATTTCCGCTTCCCTGGCTCGTTCCAGCGTCAAGGGATCCACAATCCCTCCGGCCGCCTCTGTGGGGCCGTCATTTCCATCCGTTCCGCCGCTCAGGATCACGACCCGCTCCGCAATGCCTCCCAGATCCATGGCCGCGGCAAGGCAGAATTCCTGGTTGCGGCCCCCCACGCCGCTGCCCCGGATGGTGACGGTGGTTTCTCCGCCGGATATCACGCAGGCAGGAGGCGATAGGGGATGGCCTGTCTTCAGGATCTCCAGGGCAATGGCAGTGTGCACCCTGGCAACCTCCCGGGTCTCCCCTTCCACCATGGATGAGAGGATCAGGGTTTCATAACCCAGGGATGCGGCCTTTTTCTTTGCGGCCTTCAGGGCCAGGATGTTGCTTCCGACAATACAATTGAAGACCCGGTCAAAGACTTCGTCCCCTTGCTTGGGCGTCTCAGGTACCTCCCCCTCAACTCCGGCCTTCAAGTAGGCTTCAAGCACCGGAGGTAGATCACGAAGCCCGTATTTATCAAGGATCTCTGTCACCGTTTCAAAGGTGGAGGTATCGGGAACAAAAGGCCCGGAGGCGATAACGTCGATCCTGTCGCCGACCACGTCTGAAAGCATGAGATTGATGGTTGTGGCGGGGTAGGCCGCCCGGGCCATCTGCCCACCCTTTGATGAAGAGATATGCTTCCTGAGGGCGTTGATCTCGTCTATGCTGGCGCCGCATTCGAGCAGGGTGCGGGTCATGGCCTGTTTTTCCTCGAGGGTAATGGCCCCTGCCGGCTGGGGGAGCAGGGCAGATCCGCCGCCGGAGATCAGAGAAAATATCAGGTCCTTCTCGCCGGCGCCGTTGAGGAGCCCCAGGATCTTCTGCGTACCGAGCACACCGTTTTCGTCGGGCAGTGGATGACCGGCCTCGACAATTCCTATTCGGGAGAGGTCCCGGGTAAACCCATATTTTACATTGATCGTCCCCTGCCGGATCCTGGATCCGAGGATGTTCTCGAGGGCCGCGGCCATGGGCGCCGTGGCCTTTCCGCCGCCCACGACCAGGATGCGGTCGAAGGAATCCAGTTCCAACTCCTTGCGGGTCCCGGCCTCCTGTCCTACAGATAGCCTTTTCCCTTCCAAATGGACAAAGCGTTTGACGGCCTCGTAGGGATCAACCGCCTCAAGGGAAGCCCTGAAAATATCCTGTGCATGGTTTCGCAGCTGTTCAAGCATTTTTCTTTCCTTTCACTGTTAAAAAAACATCTCTAACATAAATTCACAATATATGGTATTTTTCCTTGACCTTTATCACAATAAGTTGTATGTACGCCCTTAATATGGAGGAGCAGGACCAAGATCATCACGGGCCAAAACAGCACGATCGAAGGCTTTTCCTGACAAGGAGCCTTGCCTTTCTTGCCGGCACGCTTTTGGGAGTTGACTTTTTCTCAAGGGCTGAAGCCTCTGAAAAGCTCACTTTTGCCATGCTCAAATCCCATTCGAACGCCTGCCTTGCCCCCCATTCACCTCCCCGTATTGCACTGATCATCGATGACATCGGGAGCAGTATTTCGCGGGCGCGGGCCTTTCTGGCCCTGGGGTTGCCCATCACGTTCTCCATACTTCCCCAATTGCCTTATTCCGAATTCCTGGCCCAGGAGATCGACGGGGAGGGGCATGAAATTATGCTTCACCAGCCCATGGAACCCTTCTGCCATGAAATAGACCCGGGCCCCGGTGCCATCTACATCGCCTACAGAGATCCCAGGATCGAGGACATTGTTGAAAAAAATCTTCTCCAGATCCCCCAGGCAAAAGGCGTCAACAACCACATGGGTTCCAGGTTTACATCATGCTCGATGAAGGTGGCGCAGGCCCTCAGGATCATAAAACAGAAAGATCTCTTCTTCGTGGACAGCCTGACATCGGTTCATTCCAAGGCCTACCACGTCGCCAAGCGACTGCACATGAGAACCGCACCGAGGAATGTCTTCCTGGACGACCCTCCGGACCTCCGCGACATACGGTTCCACTTGCGGCACCTGGTACACCATGCCCTCCAATACGGCTCTGCCATCGGTATCGGACACCCGCACCTTACCACCCTGAGGGCCCTCCACGAATTCAGGCGGGATCTGGCAGACAGGAGACCTGAGCTGGAACTCGTCCCCGTATCTCAGCTCCTCTGAGATACCCTTTTTCCGCAAAAGTGCTATTTCCCGAAGCCGATCTTTTTCAATTTCAACCTATTCTGTTCATAAGCCGCCTGCATCGGCCTCCACGAGCCGGAACCCGTCCACGTCAAAGAGACCCCGGTCGGTCAATTTCAGGTGAGGAATCACCTCCAGGGCCATGAAAGACAGGGTGGCATGGGGATTCCGGAGGGGAGTTCCCAGCATTCTGGTGCGCCGGACCAGTTCTTGAAGGCCCGCGGCAAGTCTTTCCGGCCTTTCTCCGGACACGATGCCCCCCACCGGCAGAGGGACAATGAATATGTCCTCCCCGTCCGCCACTGCCAGTCCTCCGTGGTTGTGGATGATGGCCTCCACGGCCCGGCGGATGGCGTCGTCTTCGGTTCCCACCGCCACAATGTTGTGGCAGTCGTGGGCCAGGGAAGAGGCCATGGCCCCCCTTTTCAGCCCGAAGCCGTGGATGCGGCAGGCGGCGCGATAGCCATGGCCGTATCGCTCCAGCACCACCAGTTTCAAGAGGTCATCCTCAGGGCTGACATCCGGAAGGGCGGAATTCACGGCCAGCTTGCCCGTGATCAGCGAGCCGTCAGTGATATGGATGGCCAGATTCCGCACCGCCCCGGGTATGGGGGGAACCTCCACGGGCATGTCCAGGCGAATGGAATCCGCCAGAAACCGTGGGACTTTCGATGCGGTTTCTGAAGCGGCCGGGAGCAGCCGGCCCTCTACAATGACTTCCCTGACGGTGAAATGGGTGGCATCGTCAAACAGGACCAGGTCGGCACGGTATCCCGGCCGGACCTCCCCGGCGTCCGGGACATGGTAGTAGGACGGTCCGTTGAAGCAGGCAGCCCGCAGGAGGTTCAGGGTATCGACGCCCAGGCGGGCTCCCTTGCGAAGGTGGTAGTTGATGTGGCCTGTGGCCTGAATGTCGTGGAGCGCTTTGTCGTCGGTACAGAATAGGACCCGGTCCGGGACCTCGTCAATGACGCGGTAGGCATCGTCTTCCGTATGCTCTGCGGAGCCCTCCCGCAGAAACACGTGGAGCCCCAGCGCCAAGCGTTCCTTCAATTCTTCATAGCGGCTCGTCTCGTGATCATCTTCGATGCCGGCGGCAAAATAGTCCCGCAACCTTTCCTCCGTGAGACCCGGCGCGTGACCGTTGACCCGTTTGCCTCTTTCCCTTGCCAGAGCCACCATTTTGATAAGGTTTTCATCCCGGTTCAGGACGCCGGGCACGTTCATCAGTTCCCCCAGCGATACCACCCGGGGATCATCCAGCAGTTCCGCCACTTCGGAAGGCCCCAGCGCGCCGCCGGAATGGGCAAAAGGAGAGGCTGGGACGGAGGAGGGCACGGCAAAATGCACTTGGATCGGTCCATTGCGCGCGTCGTCCATGAACCAACGAAGTCCGGAAATTCCCGCGACATTGGCGATTTCATGGCAGTCCGCCACCACGTGGAGCGTACCGTGACGGGCCACTGTTTCCCCGAAACGCATAGGGGTCAAAAGCGCACTCTCCATGTGTACATGGGCGTCCATCAGCCCTGGTGTCAGGAGACCGTCTTTTCCGTCTATGACGGTGTGTGCCTTGAAAGGGGTGTCTGACACCGCGACAATTCGGCCGTTCTTGATTCCCACGTGGCCATGAACCAGCCGGTTCTGCCGGAAGTCCGGGACCCAAACGTTTTCGATTGCCAGATTCATTTCATTCTTCCGGCACAATTTCGCCGGAAAAGCCCAGACCATCTACAAGAATGGATCTATAGGTTCCAAGTACAACTTTCTTGATATTCGATTTTACCCCGGGAGATGTCTGTGAAATCATAATCCCACTGTTGAGGATGCTGGTGGTAATATCTTCAGTCTGGTCAAAGGTTACGCCGAAAGCGCCTGATGATCTTATAGAAAAGCCTTTCTCTTTGAGCAAATCGGGCAGTTGGTCAAGAGGCAGTTTGATTCGTTTCTTGGGAGAAATGATAAAGTTTCTTCGCCCATCCCTTGCACATGTTTCTTCAAAAAACTTATCGGCCAATGGCTCCGGGGCCGTCGACGGGTTGACACCGCAGACAGGGCAATCTTCCCGGGCAGCCAATTTCAGCGTGTGGAATTTCAAATCACCCAGCTCGATGTACAGCAGTTTGTTCAATAGTTTCGGCTCACGGTCAATAATGAGGTTAACCGCCTCAAAAACCTGGATGGCTGTCACGATGCCCAAGACGGAAGGGTGGACGCCCACAACACCGCATTTCGGCAGGTCATCATCTTTGAGTCCGCCCATGAAACATTCAAGACAAAGGGTGCGGCCGGGCACCAGGGTGGACACATTTCCGAGGGTCTGTATTGCGGCGCCGAAAATATAGGGTATTTTTTGCTTATTGCAGGTCCGATTGACGAGATAGCGAGGCTCAGGTCGGTCAAGACCGTCTAAAACAACGTCCACGTCGCCGATCAATTCATTCACATTGATTGAATTCAGGGATTCAGGGATTGCCTCCAATGTCACGTCAGGGTTCAGGCTCCCCAATTTCTTGAGTGCCACTTCAACTTTGGGCCGACCCAATGAATCGGCATCATAGAGGTACTGCCTGTGCAGATCTGAACGGGAGACGATGTCCCTGTCAACCATTCGCAGATGCCCGATACCCATGCCAACGAGCTTGGAGGCGATCAGCGATCCTAAACCACCCATGCCGATAACAGCTGCTTTGGCATTTCTGATCTTGACCTGACCGTCGTAGCCAATCTCCTCCAGGACGATTTGCCTCGCATAGGTCTCCAATTCAGCATCTGAGAGTTGGTTCTTCATCCGCGAACTCCTGGGTTTTTCCCCTCGGTTTTTGACCGAACCCGCTACCTCCGGAGGACCCAGGCAGGTCTTACGGATCCGGGGGAAATAATATAGGCGCTTCCTCCGGGAAAGTCCCCGGGAGGGGGAAGGAGTAAGAACCTATGTACGCTTGCTAAAGTCTATCGCAAGTGAGATGGGATTGTAAATACCATATTGTAATCGTTTCATATCGCCCAGTTGCAGTACCACTACTGATCATTTACCGCTGTTCATATTTGGCTTTGCGGTAACCGAGGTCGATCATCATACCGAAGGTAAAGGCGAATATAACGTTGTGCGAATTTGTCTCCGACTCATTGCTGCTGATATTCCCTTGCAGTTCAAAGAACCTCAGGACCTGTTTAACCACATATCGCGTATCGGGCTGCTCCTTATATGCGCGGATAACGGTATCGCGAAATCGATGCATCTCTTTCTGGTGTTGGGCAAGGTAATCTGCTATCTCCGCCTTACCAACAATTGCGCCGAAATGGCCAAACCCCAGGATTTCCGGTGCCAGTGACGCAACCTTACGGCAGCTGTCCATATATGTTTCAAAATCGAACGCCGGTGGCATGCTTGTGGGCATGGAGATAGGTATGGGTGCCCTGCAGAGTGCACCGCATGATTCACCCGAAAAGCAAAAGACCGGTATGCCGTTTTGAAACAGGGTGGGGGCGCAATGGTCATCGCTGTGGCCGGGGACGGCAGTGAGTTGCAGCCGATATCCATCGCCCAGTTTAATGGGCAGGAAAACGTCTTTTTCAACAAGAGTATAGGCCTTTTCCGGCAACCTCAGTATCTTGCCGACTTTGTCACCATAAGTTGTTCTGGCACCCCTTATATGGGATTCGGCGTCTTGTAGCTTGTGGTATGTCTCTTTTGGAACGATAATCCTGAAATCTGGATTTCGTCTTGATAATTCTTGCCAAAGCGTCGGTGCGCCACCACCATGGTCAAAATGGTAATGCGTAAGCACGATACCGATCACCTTGTTTTCCGGAATGCCGAGCCGGATCAGATTCCTGAAAAGTGTCTCAACATCGTCGGAGGTCCCCACATCCATCAACAGGCAGGTGTCACCGTCCCAATAAATAAAGGCGGAAGTCTGCCGCTCTTTGCTAAATTGATTTGTGTCGGTAAGATAGACATGCTTGGCGATTTGTCCCGGAGTTGTGATATAAGGCATTGGAGCAACTTTCCTGTTGTCAGCAATTCGAGCCTGATGTTTTCAAGCTCCCGTAATTCCGTTATAAACAGCGAAAATGGGGACATGGGCAGGGATAGACCGCCTCACCGCAGGGTGGCCGATGACGGATGAAACCGATCTGTCCCGCGAGACTCAAGATGCAAATGGGCTTATGTTTCAGAGTGTTTCACCGTGTCCAGATAATTGCCCTTGAAGGGTGCTGCCAGTAACGCATCAAATGGCTTAAAAGCACCAGATGAAGTAGCCGATTGAATGAAGCGTTTGTGGTCATCGGCTGTTCGCCATACTTCTATTTCAAAGATACGTGTAGGATCATCTTGGTCCTGTAAGAGAGAAATGCTAAGACAGCCGGCTTCGATGACGCGAGCCTGTACGCCGGATAGTAAAGTCAGCAGAGACTCTACCTGATCGGGCTTTGCTTGAAAAGCGACAATGACGGTGACATTCATCTTACTCTCCTTTCCGTGTTTAAGGAATTAAGTAACCATACTTCTTATCAGCTTCATTTTAATATTCAAGGTCCCCCATGTCCATCTCAAAGTATTATCACCAGAACTAATTGTATTGAGATTACCGCGAATCCAGGATTTAGAAGGAGATTTGCTGAAGGTATAAATCTGCCTGAACGGGAGGCCGATATAAGATCAGATTGAGAGGTTCAAAGTTCACGGTTTACGGTTAAAGCGCTCTTATTACGTTCCCCAATGATTCCGCTGAACCTGGAACCTTTGCAGTATACGTGCCGATTTAGGCCTTGACACATAAGTTCAATTCCATCAGAATAGGTCCCGTTTAAGGTGTGCGTTTTTGCCCCTCAAGGCAAGTTTCAAGGTAAGTTATTAAAGCAATCCAAATGGGCTAGATTGTTTTAATTATAAGATTGGCCCTAATAAATAACTGCAAAGGAGTAAACCAATGCCAAACCAATACGAAAGCATTTTTAAAGGGAAAAAAATCATAGATTTAAGTCATCCGGTCGGCGCTTATTCACCACAGTGGCCTTACTTTCCTCAGCCGGCAATTACCCGAGGTCATGGCTTGGCAAAGTCGGGTGTGTTGAGTCAGTATTTTGCAATGCCTATGCATAATGGTACACATGCAGATTCACCTCGTCACGTAATTGAAACTGAATTCGATGGCCGCCGCGCCCGTTATACCCATGAAATGGATATTTTTGCTTACTGTGGTGACGCGGTTTGTCTTGATCTTTCCCATGTCCCCGAGTGGACCTTGATCAAGGCTGAGCACATGGATGAGGCACTAGCCAAAACCGGAGTCACCCATGAAGAGCTTAAAGACATGGTAGTGGTTGTATACACTGGTGTATCCAAGATCTGGGATGATTCAAAGAAATATTATTGTTATGCCCCGGGTGTTGGGGCTTCTGTTGGGCACTGGTGTATGAAGCATGATATCAAGGCCCTTGGCGTCGATCAGCAGGCCCTTGATCATCCTCTGCACACATCGATTGGCTCACAGGCCGGACCGCTTTCAATGAATCTTCCTGGTTATTCCGGGCGCCCACTGAAATATGAATACATTGAGCGTTTTGGTGAGGAAGAGTATGCACATTTTGACCGTGATCTGTATATTAAAATTCATGGTCAAGAGGCATATGATGAGCTTTATGGGCTCGTTGAAGAAAAGGGCCTGTGTAACGGTACCTGGGAACCTTGCCATAAGCTCTTGCTTGGTAACGGTAAGGTTGGCTGGGAAAACATTGGAGGTCAGGTTGAAAAGGTTGTAGGTAAGCGTTTTGCCATTATAGGCGCACCATTAAACCTTTATTGCGGTGATGGTTCCATGGTTCGGGCATTTGCGATCATTGATGAAGATCAGGTAAACGATGTTCCTGATCGCGTTTACAAATACGGCGATCACTAATAGACTGAACGGAGCTTGATGGCTGAATGATTGCCGGAAGGGTTCAGTCATCAAGCTTACAGAGCAATTAACAAGGTTAAGCCTTAAAAACCCAAATCGACTCATAGGTCGATTTGGGTTTTTGTTTTCCGCGCCTAACCCTTACCGTCGTTGCATCTGCTCTGATGTGCGGCTGATTTAGTCCCACATCCCCCTGTACGTCCCCTGTGCCCGAGACAGTTCAGCCTGACGCACAGCCGGGTCCTGCCCCCGAAGCCGCCACTGACGATTATCGAACGCCGTTCGATTAGATGGCGGCCTGGAGGATCTGAGGGCGTGGTCATGAATCTTTTTGATAGAGACGGGAGATGAAAGATGTATGACGACCTGAAAGGCAAGACAGCCCTGGTGACCGGGGCAGGCAAACGGTGCGGAATAACTGCGTGTTTGCGTGCGAGTTCCGGCGTTGTCAGGGGAAGTATGATTCTTCTATTCACGATCTGCTTTGGCGGCTGAGTATCGGATATGGTGTCCCAGATTGATCGGTCGATCATTTGGGCTCCCAGTGCCTTGAGAAGCTGAATCCTTTGTGCATCGTGAAGATCTTGATGCATGGGCTCGACATTATCGATGAAATCCAGGCAGGCCACTTTCATCCCAGCATCCCGACCCGGTTTTTCGGAAAGTACCCATTCAACCTATGTCCCCGGTTAGGGTTTGAAGACCAGCAACCATACATAACCTATGGCCACGCTGATCAGCATGAAGGGAAAGGCGGTCTTCATAAATCCCCCGAAAGTTATCCGGTATCCCCGTGATTCCGCAATCCCCATAGTCACCACATTGGCCGAAGCTCCGATGATGGTCCCGTTCCCGCCGAAGCACGCGCCAAGGGCCAGCGCCCACCAGAGCGTATTGCCGGCCCCGGGAATGACGGTGCTGAGATAACCGACCACGGGCAGCATGGTAGCCGTGAAGGGGATGTTGTCCACAAAGGCGGACAGGATGGCAGACACCCAGATGATCAGGGAGCATGAAGCAACAAAGCTGCCGTGGGACAGCTGGAGAATCCAGCCTGCAATGAGATCGAGCAGTCCGCTCGAATCTACGCCGCCCACAATCATAAAGAGGAAGATAAAGAACAAGAGAGTCGCCCATTCAATGTCCTTCTCGATCAACTCGTTCAGATTCACTTTCTTTGTCAATATGGCAATGGTCATCAGTACGGCGGCACCCATCAGGGCCGCAATGCTGACCTCCATGTGCCAGTAGCCGTGGCTGATAAACAGGAATACCACAAAGCCCAGGATGCCCAACCCGTAAATAAGAAGGCTGGGGTCGGTAATCTTGTATCTTCTTTTCAGTGTCTCGACATTTTCCTCGACATTGTCGACCTTTCCCAAGGCATAATCTTTACCCCAGACGAATTTGCTCATAATGATGAGTGCAATGGCGGCCAGCCCGCAAACAATGCCCAAGGCCACCACAAAATTCATAAAACTCAGATGGGCATAAGATCCGATCATGATGTTGGGCGGATCACCGATGAGCGTGGCTGTTCCCCCTATGTTGGAGGCCAGGACCAGAGGGATCAGCATGGCCAGTGGGTTGATGGAGAGAGACACGCAAATCTCGATGGCGACCCCTGTAAGGAGAAGCATGGTGGTCACATTGTCGATGAATGCCGAGGTGACTCCCGTAAAAACGATCAGGAAAATGGTCAGGAGAAAGACCTTGCCCCTGGCCAGCTTGTAGGCCATATAGGCACACCATTGGAACACGCCGGTATATTTCAACACCCCGACGATGACCATCATCCCCAAGAGCAGGAAGATCACATTCATGTCAATGGAGGCGATGGCCGTCTTGAAGGAAAAGATCCGAAAGGCCGGATCAATGGTTCCGAAGGTATAGGAAATGAGCAGCATCAGAGACGCACCAAGCATGGAGGCGACGGTCCGGTGAAGGAGTTCAAAGGAGATCATCGCATAAACCAGAATGAAGATTATCGTGGCTATCCAGAAGGCGGGTCCCAGAACTCTCGGGAGCATCATATTGCCTTTGATGAAAAAATTCCCGTTTTGATTCGCAAGCCCGGATCCCCGAATTTCGAGCACCTGTTTCTTGAAACTGGCTTTGGAAGCCTTTATCCGGATCAGGGCCGAGGGGATGCTTCCCTCGGGAAACTGGAAGTGAGAAACATACTTGCCGTCCACATCGGTAAGAAAATGATCCACTTCTTTGCCGTCCACAAAAATTTGAACCTTCACTTCATCAACGGGCTTGTTTTCAGTGTCGACGATTCTCCCTAAGAGGTTAACAGTAGCTTTCGTCGAGGTGATTCCTCCGGGCGAGACGGCTGCCTGGATTTGGCCGGCGTGAACCGGTGCTGCAACAAAAAAACAAATCAGCAAAAAAATGGACATACAAAAAAACTTGATCGGCCGCATAACAGATATTCCTCCCAACTATTTCGTAGTAAGCATCTCTCTCCAGCTTCCCGGGATCCGCTATTTCACATTTCCGGGTTCCCCTATGGTCCATTCCCAGGCCAAACTGCTCACAGAGTGCCGGAAAAGAACCATCAAATGAAGCGCATTGAGTCTTGTACGCCAAACCGAATTAGGAATGCAACTATCATTTACTCCTGTCAACAAAAAATCGGAAGAAACCCCTCCATGTTCGTCCGAAGAGTATTGGGACAAGGGCTCCAGGATCCATGGCCCGGAGGGTGAACCCGGAGATATTTGAAAGCCGGTTTCAAGAGGATCATGCCCACCACTTGAATTCGGGTGACCATCCATATGCGGTCTCGGGTCATGCGCATAGGGAGGGCTCAAAGCCGCAAGGGCAGGGAACGGGTGGACGGGGAGAGGAAACGGCGGTTTAGGGGGCGATCGGGGAACGCCTATCGTTTCATGGCGTTTTCACCTTGACATGGAGTGTGCTAAGGAGTCAATTTGTATTAATTCAAATTATTTTCATAAAAGAAATGCTATTTAACAGCCTTTAGTATGCCTTCGGCAACAACACCAGGATTTGTAAAAAGGGCTTCGTGCCCTCCATCAACTTCAATGAGCCTGTAGTCCCCCAGTCCCTGAGCCATACCTATAAATGCACCAGGTGGTAGCGAGGCGTCTTCTTTACAAAACACAACCGATTTAGGAATCATCATCCGGGTGGTGTCCTGGCATAGTAGGTGCCTCAGCTGTATGCCCTGCCAGTTTCAGTTCCTCTACTACACCATCCCAACACCATCCTCCATGCCACGCACCGTGAATCAGAACAAAATGCTTTCCCATCGTTTTCCTCCTTCTATCCAGTCCGATGCTTCTGCCTAAACTTTTCACAACGGCTTGATAACCAGCCGGCAGTTTTATAGCCGGTCTGGTTGATTAAGAGGTTAGTGCCATTTTAATTATTATTTTGACATATGTGTAATTACACACTAATATAAGTGTAAAAAAACAGTAAACTTAAAACCCTTAAACGATGACAAAAACTGATAAATTAAATCAAAAGATTAGAAGGAATCCGAATAATATTAAATTCCAGGACCTTGTAAACTGGCTGGAAGATAATGGATTCTTTCTTGACAGAGTAAATGGGAGTCATCATATTTTTGTACATCCGATTATAGAAACACCTATTAATATTCAAAAAAAGAAAGACGGTACAGCTAAAACTTATCAGGTAAAACAAGCAATTAAAATTATTGATGGAGAATAATCATGGAATATACTTTAAAAATTTTTCCCGATCCCGAAGGCGATGGCGATTATATCGCTGAGATCGAAGAGCTTAAAGGGTGTTCCGCGTTTGGAGAAACACCAGAAGAAGCTCTTAAAGAAATAGAGATAGCTATGAAATTATGGATCGAAACCGCCAAAAAACATGGGAAACCTATACCAAAACCAAGAAGTCAAATTATCAATGAACCGAAAAAACGATTTAATGTTATCTTCCCTGAATCTCTCCTAAATGATGTGGATGAGTATAGGGGGAAACATGGCATGAAACGTTCTGAACTTCTCGCTGCAGCTGCCGAACAATTCATCTCCTCTCAGCACTAACGTAGGCATAACCTGCCGGGTTTGAGCACCAGCGAAAATCCGGTCATGGTTCATGCCATGGTTATCCGATTATGATTGACAAAACATGACTAATGTGTATTAATACACACTATGGATAGCCGAAGAATCATCAAAATACTTAAGGAAAATGGGTGGTTCGAAATTGCAAAAGTTGGCTCTCACACCCAATTCCGGCATCCAGAACGAAAAGGACGAGTCACTGTTCCACATCCCAAAAAAGATATACCAATTGGCACATTAAAAAGTATCGAACGCCAGTCAGGCATCAAATTCAGATGAGGTATTAGCATGGCAAACTATATTGCTATCGTTCATAAAGAAGTCAAATCAGATTTCGGCGTATCGTTTCCGGATTTTCCCGGATGCATTACCGCTGGGAAAAATATCGATGAAGCCAAGGATATGGCTCAGGAAGCTCTCACCCTTCATATCCATGGTATGCTCGAAGACGGCGAACAATTGCCTGTTCCCTCCCGGCTCGAAGATATTATGAGCGATCCCGATTACGCCAATGCGATCGCTTATTTGGTCGTTTCAGTACCTGACGCCAAACCCCGCACAGTTAGGGTGAATGTTACCGTACCTGAAATGACGCTAAAACAGATCGATGCCGCTGCTAAAAAACACGGTATGTCAAGATCATCATTCTTAGTTCATGCGGCCCAGAATGCTATTCAATCTATCCAGTCCGATGCTTCTGCCTAACGTATCCTTCGGCGGGCGCGGCTTTTTGCGCTCCGTTGAAAGAAATTGTTCGGGATTTATTACCGTTCTTCAAATCCTTCAACCAATGATTTGTATTTTTCGTGAATCATGTTCCGGTCAAACTCCCAGAACTCTGCCAGCATGGCTTGATCCTCTTCATCGGTAAAGTAAGTTCTGGATGAGGGGAAAAATATCTTATCCTCTTTCTCGATATGTCTGGGATAAAACTCAGTAAGGGTTTTAAGGTTGGCGACAATGTCGACCAAGGCAGTCTCATCCCCATTCCGGTAGCAGGTGTTGGCCTCAACAAGCGCTTTGGTTGTCCGGCGGCCAAACACGTGTTCCTCGATCAGTTCTTTCATGATTTGACTGTCTTCCGACTTCAACGCTTTTTTATTCAGTTCTCGAAAAAGAATATCCTCCTCCTTTCCGTGATGCGTCCGGTCGGCGTATACCCGAATGAAATCGACCGCTATATCCACGAACACAGGATCTACCTTGTGGTTCGATTCGATTTTTCCCAGAACGCCTTTGATAACCAAAAGCATTCGCTCAATCAGACGATGCTCTATCATAAGTGGGCCTCGTGCTTGCATATTAATGCCTCCTTTTTTAATTCCCGAACCATTGATTGGCGTTGCTATTTGCCCTGTGGAATTCGGGGGACAGTATATTAATTTATCCTCTGCCTGGGTTTTCTCCCGGGCTTTTAAATCTTTAATATGCTGCCGAGCCTGACTTCCAGTTGATCGACAAAGGTCGTACTTCCCAAAGGTCGGTCTGTGCGTTCTTGTTTGTGGATACCTTCCATTTCCTCCGGCAACACCCTCCCGTTCAAGAACTTTTGCCAGTCATCATGGATGATCGACAGCAAAGGATCCACATTCATCAGCTTAAGGTCTGCCGGCGCCTCTTCCCCCGCTGGGCGATATGATGGGGCATGCCTGCTGCCACTGCTCTTGCAATTCTTGCCATTGAAAAACTGTATCCCTGCGCAGCCGTTTGGGTCATTAAATAATTGATATACTGTCC
>Ga0315542_1000134_pt1 | contig 39649 bp, 36 predicted proteins | sample SalMarSW160120MG_FD_202541 | JGI IMG/M metagenome (GOLD analysis project Ga0315542, IMG submission 202541) | Salt marsh sediment microbial communities from the Plum Island Ecosystem LTER, Massachusetts, United States - Salt Marsh Sediment SW1601-20 ...
GGTTTAAAATTAAAAGTTGTTAAACCGGGCGAAGACGGCATATCAGAAAATGATATTCTTATTCATGATGCTAACGAACCCAATCCAGGTATCCATTATATGCTTGCAAACATGAAAGATCCTGAATATCCTGTTGCTCTTGGAGTTATACGATCTGTTGCAGGGCATTCATACGAAAGTGATGTTGAAGAACAGATTAAGGCAATCAGGAAGGATGCTAAAATAAAGTGCATGGACGATCTCCTTATGAGTGGATCAACCTGGAAAATGGAATAAATCTTTTTACCAGGCCAAAAGAATAATTCAGTAGCTCAGAAGTCAAAGCTTCTGATTTCAATATTCGATGGTTCTTCATACTTGCTTCATTTCAGGTTCCCTGAGTCTCAATTTTTCTACCTTACCATTTATTTTACTAATTTTAAGTCCTGATCATTCTTTTTAGATTGCTGATGGATAAGAAAAATCATATTAACCCTGAGTATAACAGGTTGTTGCATGATCAGCAGGAACGGCTGAAAGAACTTGCATGTATCAATCAGACGACCCAGATTCTGAAAGAGGGGAAAACTGTAGAGGAGACACTTCAGCAAATAGTCCTGCTTTTACCCGAAGCGTGGCAATACCCGGAATTCACATCTGCACGTATCAGGTTTCTTGACATGTCATTTGAAACACCCGACTTTCATGAAACATCATGGAAGATGTTACAGGAATTCAATACAATAGATGATGAGAAGGGTGTAATTGAGATATGCTATACCAAAGAATTCAGCATAGAGAATGAAGGGCCGTTTCTTAAAGAAGAGAGGGATCTTATACAGAATATTGCAAGCCTGATAACCGGATATATAAACAGCTATAAAGCACGCAACTTAATCCGCAGAACTCAGATACCCGGAGAGGAACCTGAAGATCTAAAAACAGTATCCAGCAGAAAATTACTACAAAAATTCCTTGAAAGACATAATGCAGAACGTGATGTTTTCCATGATCTGCAGCCTTTCAAGGTACGGGAGATTCTTCTGGTCGCAAATCTTTATGATGCTTATTCAATAGAAAGAGAAGGAAGATTCTCCGATCATATGCTTGGTGAATACTATCAGCTGAGTCTGACCTCACTTCCCAGGGTAACTGGTGTTTCAAATGAGGAGGAAGCCTTCAACAGGCTGAAAGCCAGACATTACGACCTGGTGATAATTATGATAGGAGTTCATAAGGAGAATCCGATGACGCTCTGTAAAAAGATCAAGGAGAAGTACCCGTATCTGCCTACTTTTTTGCTTATAAACAATCCTGCTGATGTTGCTTTTATAAAAAAGCAGGAATCACTGGGTACCCCGTTTGATAATTACTTTGTGTGGACAGGAGAATCAAAGGTATTCTTTGCGATGGTAAAGCTACTGGAGGATAAAGTCAATGTTGATAATGATACCAGGAAAGGACTTACCAGGGTAATTCTTATTGTTGAAGATTCTGCAGAATACTATTCAAGCTACCTCCCTATGCTTTATACACTTGTTATGGAGCAAACAAGGAATCTTATCGCTGATGTTTCCACCGATGAGCTCTACCGTGTTTTAAAACTTAGGGCACGGCCAAAGATACTTCTTGCCTCCAACTGGGAAGAATCTATTTCAATATATAATAAATACAAGGATAGCCTCCTGTGCGTAATCTCCGATATGCGCTTTCCAAAAGAGGGAGAGCTTTACGATAATGCAGGTTTCGAGCTTATTCAGCATATAAAGTCAAGTTTTCCCAATCTGCCTACATTGCTTCAATCATCAGACCCTGAAAATGCAAAATATGCATTCTCTCTGAAATCGAATTTTATAAATAAGAATTCAGAAAGTCTGCTTCAGGACCTGAAGTCTTTCATAAACTATTATCTGGGTTTTGGACATTTTGTTTACCGCGACAACAAGGGACGGCAGATAGCTGTGGCAAAATCGATGAAGGAATTTGAGGCCTACCTTGAAACCATTCCTGAAGATTCACTCGCATATCATGCAATGAAAAATCATTTTTCACTTTGGCTTATGGCCAGGGGAGAAGTGAAGATCGCAAAACTGATTAATCCTATTCAGGTATCTGACTTTAACAGTATGAAGGAACTCCGGGAGTTCCTCATTGATATTATAAGGAAGCGCCGGCGGGAGATGAACAAGGGGCGGGTAGTAAACTTTGAAGAATCCCTGGTGATTGACGAAACAAATGTTGTAAGCCTTTCGGGTGGATCGCTGGGAGGCAAGGGCAGAGGTATAGCTTTTATCAATACATTGATATACAGCTTCGAACTTGGCAGATTGCTTCCGGGGATCAACATAAAGAATCCAATAACTGCTATTATCGGGACAGATGAATTCGATATGTTCATGGAGAGAAATCATCTGTGGAGTATAGTTAAAGAAGAAAAAGATTTTGATGTTCTTCAGAAGCAATTTCTTGAAGGGAACCTGAGCTATACCCTGGAAAAGGAACTCAGGATTTTATTGAAGCACCTTGATAAGCCCTTGGCAGTCAGGTCATCAAGCTTATTTGAGGATTCTATGAGCCAGCCCTTCTCAGGTATATTCGGCACTTACCTTCTGCCAAATAACCACCCCGAATTTGAAATAAGACTGAAGCAGCTTTCAGATGCAATTAAGCTGGTGTTTTCATCCATCTACTCGAAAAGTTCACGGACATATTTTGAGGCAATTAACTTTAAGGTTGAGCAGGAAAAGATGGGTGTGGTGATCCAGGAAGTAGTCGGACACAGATTTGAAGATGCCTTCTATCCGCATATAAGTGGCACAGCACAATCTTTTAACTTCTACCCTGTTGCCCATATGACACCCCGGGATGGATTTGCGGTTATGGCAGTTGGCCTTGGACATTACGTTGTTGAAGGAGAAAAAGCTTTCAGATTCTCACCTGAATATCCGGCACTTGATATAATATCTCATAAAGATCTTTATAAAAATTCGCAGGTATATTTCTATGCTGTTGATATGCAAAAGAAAGATCTGAACCTTCTTGAGGGTGAGAATGCCGGTCTTATTACTCTCGATATAAGCAGGGCTGAGGAACATGGCACGCTAAACCACTCTGCATCGGTACTGAATACCGATAATGATACACTTGTCCCCGGACTTAATATTCCGGGTCCGCGTGTTATAAATTTTGCCGATATTCTGAAATATGACTATTTACCCCTGGCTTCAACACTCAGGACAATCCTGGATGTTGTTTCTGAAGCTACAGGTAACCCCTCTGAGATAGAGTTTGCCATCGACCTGACCAGGGATAAGGAGGGACGATCCTCTTTTTACCTGCTCCAGATAAAACCGCTTGTAGGAAGCGGAGCAGGCTATGATATAGATTCTGAGAGTATTAATGAAGAAGATATCCTTCTGGAAACAAAGAAAAGCATGGGTAATGGTGTCATTGATAATATAACTGACGTTATTTATGTTGAACCTGAGAAATTTGATAATCTGTTTACTGTCCAGATGGCAGAAGAGATAGACAGGATCAATGATAAAATGCTTAAGGAGGGCCGTCCCTATGTACTTCTTGGCCCGGGACGATGGGGTACCAAAGATAAGTTTCTTGGAATACCTGTAGTATGGCCCCAGATATCAAACGCTAAAGTAATTGTTGAAGTTGATCTGCCTGATTTTCATCCTGATGCATCTCTTGGCTCTCATTTTTTCCATAATGTCATATCGATGAATGTTGGTTATTTTTCTGTTAAACATAGTGCCCAGAATGGAAAAATAGACTGGGAGAAACTTAATAAGCAGGAAATAGTTGAACAAGGCAGGTTCTTCAGGCATATAAGGTTCGGAAAACCACTTCTGATAAGAATGGACGGGAAAAAACAGATTGCAGTAATATCAGTGAATGGATAATAAAACATCGCAACATGACAATTATTAACGGTATTCTGGATCTTCAGAAATACGACTTCACCGATACATCATTTGACCTGCTCATGCAGAAAAGAATACATCGTATTCTTATAATATGCAGTAATTATGATAATTACATGCTCGAGGAAGATGGAAGAATTGATGAACAGATTTTCAATGAATATGTGTCGCTGAACCTCCGTTATCCCCCAACCTTTATTCAGACCGATAATGCCGATGATGCTTTCAGAATACTACAGGATGGAAATGTGGACCTGGTGATTTCAATGCTTAGTATTAAGGGTACTGATGTATTTGCACTGGCAAAAAAAATAAAAGCCAGGTACGAAAAAATACCAATAGTTGTTCTTACTTATTTTTCTCGTGAAGTATCATTGCGCCTCGAAGGAGAGGATCTCAGCGCCATAGATTATGTTTTCTGCTGGCTGGGTGAAGCATCCCTGATACTGGCAATAATAAAACTTATTGAAGATAAGATGAATGCAGACCATGATATTGAAAATATCGGGGTCCAGGCTATTATCCTTGTGGAAAACTCAATAAGGTATATTTCGGCTTATTTACCGAATATTTACAGAATAGTCCTTTTGCAATCACTTGATTTTCAGCGCGAAGCTCTCAATGAGCATCAGCGGATGCTGAAAATGAGGGGTCGTCCGAAAATATTGCTCGCCAACAATTTCAACGATGCTGCAACATTGTATCAAAAGTATAAATACAATGTTCTTGGCGTCATCTCAGATATCAGTTACAAAAGAGATAATGTTCAGGATGAGAACGCAGGTATTGAGCTTTGTAAGGTAGTTATGGCCGACGATGACAAAGTCCCTTTTCTTTTGCAATCATCCAGCATGGAGCATAAAAAGAGAGCAGAGGAACTTGGTGCGGGGTTTATCCATAAATATTCTAAATCCCTGTCGCTTGAACTCAGGAATTTCATTATTCAGAATCTGGCTTTTGGTCCGTTCGTCTTCAAGAACCCTGAAACGCTGGAACCTATAGCCATCGCCACAGATCTTCAAAGCCTCCAGCAAAAGATACTGACGGTTCCTGATAATACACTTGAATACCATGCAACAAGGAATCATTTTTCCAAATGGTTAAATGCCAGGGCTCTTTTCCCTGTGGCACAGATGTTCAAATATATCAGGAAGGAAGATTTCGAGACGATGGATGAGATGAGACGTTTTCTTTATGTTGCCATCTCCAGTTTTCGTCTTGGGAAGGGAAGAGGAGTTATTGCCCAGTTCGATAAATCCAGCTTCGATGAATACCAGGTTTTTTCACGGATCGGCGAAGGATCTATCGGTGGTAAGGCCAGGGGGCTGGCTTTTATAAACAGGATAATCAAGAACCATAAGCTTTATAACAAGTTTCCTGATGTGCTGATAACCATCCCTCGTACTGTTGTTCTGAGCACCGATATCTTCGATGAATTCATGGATCATAATAACCTTTATTCTGTTGCACTTTCAGATCTTCCCGATGAAGAGATCCTTAACAGGTTTATTAATGCTGAGCTGCCGGGGCGTGTGTTCCAGGATTTTTATGCATTCCTTGCAGTATCGAGGAACCATCCTTTAGCTGTAAGATCGTCCAGTAAACTGGAAGATTCACATTATCAGCCATTTGCCGGAATATATTCAACCTACATGATTCCAAGGCTTACTGATAATAAGCTAATGGTTAAGGCATTGTCTGATGCGATAAAAGAGGTTTATGCTTCAGTCTACTATAAAGTCAGTAAGGCCTATATGACAGCAACCTCAAATGTTATCGACGAAGAGAAAATGGGAATAATCCTTCAGGAGGTTTGCGGAAACCGGCACGGAGATATTTTTTATCCCACATTTTCCGGGGTGGCAAGGTCAATAAATTTTTATCCGATAGGCTCCGAGAAAGCGGAAGACGGAATAGTAAATGTGGCATTTGGTCTGGGTAAGCTGATTGTTGAGGGGGGAATGTCGCTTCGTTTCTGTCCGAGGATTCCGAAAAAAATATTGCAGCTTTCATCCCCGGAGGCAGCCCTGAGAGATACGCAGAAAGAATTCAGGGCTCTTGATCTAAATATAGATAGTTTCGTTCCTTCAACCGACGATGGAGTAAATATACCGAGGATAGATATCAGGGATGCCAATAATGACAGAGCAATGAAACATTTGGCATCAACATACGATCATAATAACAATATTCTCCGCGACGGTATAGCTCAGTCCGGGAAAAGAATCATCACCTTTGCAGGTATATTGCAGCACGACACATTTCCGCTTGCAGACATTCTGAACTCACTGCTGGAGCTGGGTCAGAAGGAGATGAATAATCCTATCGAAATTGAATTCGCCGTTAACCTTGAAACACCGGCAGGTACTCCAAAAATCTTCAATTTTCTGCAGATAAGACCGATAGTCCATTCCGACGAAACCTATAACATCAATCTTGATAATATAAAATTTTCTGATACTCTTGTATATTCGGAGTCGGCCCTGGGGAATGGTATTTTTAAAGGTATTTTCGACCTGGTTTATGTCAAACCGGAATCATTCAATGCAGCTCAGAATAAAAATGTTGCCGGGATTATTGATAATATAAACTCAGACTTCGTGAAAAAGGGTTGCGGGTACGTTCTTATAGGCCCGGGCAGATGGGGTTCAACTGATCCATGGCTTGGCATACCAGTTAAATGGCCGCAAATATCAGCTGCCAGACTTATTGTGGAATCGGGTCTTAAGAATTATCGCATAGACCCAAGTCAGGGAACACATTTCTTCCAGAATCTCACCTCTTTCCGGGTTGGTTATCTTACTATAAACCCTTATATTAATGAAGGTTACTATGATGTTGACTATCTGAATAGTATGAAAGTTGTTTATGAAGATGATTTTGTAAGGCATGTACGGTTTGAAAAGCCGCTTGAAATTATGATAGATGGTAAAAGGCATAAGGGTGCAATTATGAAGCCGAAGTTATAACGGTACGATGGTACAACGATGCAACGGTACAACGGTACAACGGTGCAACGGTACAACGGTACAACGGTACAACGGTACAACGGTACAAAGGTGCAACGGTACAACGGTCAGAAGAAGAATAGGTGAAGGGGGGAATGGGAGAAAGGCTCACGGTTCACGGCTCAAGACTAAGCTCCTGAAACAGCAATATCCTTATTGATTTTTTTTATCAGGCCCTGCAGTACGGTACCCGGGCCGACTTCTGTAAACGAGGAAGCCCCATCGTTAATCATGTTTATTATACTCTGGGTCCATTTAACGGGTGATGTCAGTTGTTTAACAAGATTGCCTTTTATAATATCAGAATCGGATGATGCCTGTGCCGTTACGTTTTGGTAAACAGGGCATGACGGTTTGCAGAAAGATGTCAACCTGATAGCTTCTTCGAGCTCGACCCTTGCCGGTTCCATAAGCGGTGAATGAAAGGCCCCGCTTACTGCAAGCTTCAGAGCTCTTTTGGCGCCTTTTTCCTTTAATATTTCAATTGCAGCGTCTATACCTGCATTTGACCCTGAAATGACTATCTGACCCGGGCTGTTGTAATTTGCAGGAACCACAATTTCAGGTATTGAATTGCATATATCTTCAACAATTTTGTCGTCGAGGCCGAGTATGGCAGCCATAGTTGAAGGAGTAATCTCACAGGCTTTTTGCATTGACAAAGCTCTTTTCGCAACAAGTAGCAGTCCATCTTCGAATGACAGGGTTTTATTTGTTACCAGTGCTGAAAACTCTCCTAGTGAGTGGCCGGCGACCATATCGGGCTGAAATGTTTCTCCAAGCACAGCTGCAAGAATTGTGGAATGGAGAAAGATGGCAGGCTGTGTCACCTTCGTCTGTCTCAGGTACTCGTCTGTCCCGGAAAACATTATATCAGTGATCCTGAATCCGAGAATTGAGTTTGCCTCTTCGAACATCTTCTTTGCCACAGGAGATTTTTCATACAGTTCCTTTCCCATGCCAACGAACTGTGCCCCCTGACCAGGGAATACATATGCTTTCATATCTGGTTGCTTATTTAAAATACAGATTTCAGGAGTGCAAGAATATGTAAAAAATCAATGCAGTCTGGATCCTATGAGATGAACAAATTCCTCCCGTGTATTCAGTTGATCGAGGAAGACGCCGGTGAAAGCAGATGTGGTAGTTACTGAGTTTTGTTTCTGTACACCCCTGATCTGCATACACATATGCTGGGCTTCAATGACTACTGCCACTCCCATTGGATTAAGACATTCCTGCAGACAATCCCTGATTTGTGTCGTTAGTCTCTCCTGCACCTGTAACCTTCTGCTAAAAGCTTCAGCCACTCTGGCTATTTTACTGAGACCGGTGATATAACCATCGGGGATATAGGCAACATGAGCTTTACCGAAAAATGGCAGCATATGGTGTTCACACAGTGAATAAATATCAATATCCTTTACGATAACCATTTGCCTGTAATCCTCCCTGAACTTGGCCGAGTTGATTATTTCACAGGGATTCTGGTTATAACCCATTGTCAAAAAATTCATGGCTTTGGCAACTCTGACTGGAGTACGAAGCAATCCTTCTCTCTCGGGATCCTCACCAATAAGTTTCAATATTCTTTTGTACATTGAAGCCATCTCATCGATTGTACTGGAATTCCAGGTTTCAATTTTATTATAACCATTTTCGGTTACTCCTGATCCTTCATTGATCTTTTCTATTCTTTCAGCCATAATATTCAATGTAGTTATTTTCCGTTTCTTCGATTTTAATGCAATGGAGTGCAGCTCCTTCAATCTCAATTGCGGGCTTGAGTTCATCCCAGATTGCTATGGCCAGGTTCTCTGTTGTAGTTATTTTTCCCTTCATAAAACCGACCTCAAGATTTATATTCCTGTGATCAAGCTTTTCAATAATCTTCTCCTGGATTATTTTTTTCAGAGTGTTGATGTTCATAACAAAGCCGTGATCATCAGATGGTTCTCCTCTGATAGTAACCCACAGAATATAGTTATGACCATGCCAGTTGGGATTTGAACATTTACCGAAAATCTCCCGATTTTTTTCATCAGACCATTCCTGCCTGAACATCCTGTGTGCAGCACTGAATCTTTCTCTTCTGGTAAGGTAGATCATAAAACAGCGTGTTTCAGTTACAATATTAACCATTAAAGTTGATCTTTTTATCTCTAAAATGCAATATATTTATACGGTAAAAGAGCCTGGATTAATTCATTTTTGTTTTACCCTTTTTACGGTCCTTACAGGAAAAAATATAAGTCGAGGCAGAAGAAATAAATCCATGCAATGTCATTAAAGATTCTTGTTGTAACCGCTACCAGTGCTGAAGCTGATGTTCTAAGGAAGATGCCGGGGATATCATCTTCGGGGGGAGGATTTTCTTTTGGGAACATACAAATAGATATACTTGTTTCCGGAGTAGGATCTATGGCCACTTCATGGGCCATGATTAAATGGCTCTCATCCAATCCAAAACCAGACCTGGCTATAAATATCGGTATAGCAGGCAGTTATAAAGACGAAATAAAAACAGGGGAGGTTGTTGTGCCTGTTTCAGATTGTTTCGCCGATGCGGGAATTGAAACAGGATCAGGTTTTCTGACTCTCAGTGAAGCCGGTCTTGAAGATCCGGACAGATTCCCTTTCAAGGCTGGCAGAATTGTGGCCGGAAACAAATATATAGAACTGGCATTAAGCAGATTAAGAGCAGTTAATGCCATTACTGTCAACACGGCTACCGGTTCTGCAGTAACTATTGAAAAACTCTTAAAAAAGTATAATCCTGATATTGAGACTTTGGAGGGTGCAACTTTTTTTTATATTTGCAGCGGGGAAAATATATCTTTTCTGGCATTAAGGTCGGTATCAAACAGAATTGAGCCAAGGAATAAAGACAAGTGGAATATAACACTGGCGCTTGATAATCTGTCAGAAAAGCTCAAGGAGGTTATTTTAATGATTGGATGAAAAGATGAAACTGACGCTGGGGTTTTCACCATGCCCGAATGATACATTTATTTTTGATGCCATGGTGCATGGGAGGATCAATACAGAAGGATTGGAATTCGACTATGTGCTTGATGATGTAGAGGAACTTAACAGACGTGCATTTAAGGGTGAGCTTGACATTACAAAGATGAGCAGTTTTGCATATGCATATGCTGCGCATGATTACCATATCCTTGATTCCGGCAGCGCACTAGGGCACAAAAACGGACCTCTTCTTATAAGCAAACAAAAGATAAGTCAGGACAAACTGAAGGATGCCAGGATAGCAATACCCGGCAAATTTACAACTGCCAACTTCCTGTTCAGCATTGCATGGCCTGAAGCAGTGAATAAAACTGAATACCTTTTCTCAGATATTGAGCAGGCGCTTCTTAATGAGGAAGTTGATGCTGGTCTAATAATTCACGAAACACGTTTTACATACCATAAAAAGGGTCTTCAGAAGATAGCTGATATGGGTGATTACTGGGAAAAACTTACTGGTCTTCCAATTCCTTTAGGTATCATTGCAATATACCGAAAGATAGAGAACAGCATTGCAATGAAAGTTAATCGTATCATTCGCAGGAGCCTTGAATATGCTTACCACGACTCATTTGCTTCGTATGATTTTGTTGTGAAACATGCCAGGGAGATGAACAGCACTGCAATGAACAATCACATTAAACTATATGTAAATAAATTCTCCCTTAACCTGGGTAATGAGGGGAAAAATGCCATTCGTGAGCTTTACAGGATTGCCATGGAGAAAGGTATCCTTAAGGAAATGCCAGATAAAATCTTTCTTACTTAACATTAAAATTGCCATTTTCTTTTTTTTTTTGGCCGACTGCGTTTCCGTATGTAAATTTACTCCCGGATTTGTGGTTTTTCAATCGCCATGCTTGCCGGCATAAATGTCGACTGTGGATGGGTGTTAAGGAGATTATAGTACACTTGTTTATTAATACTGATACTAAAAAATGAAAAGAGAAACACAAATACGACTGGCATGAATTTGAAGGACCTTGTTTTCAAAACACGTTCATACAGGCGATTTTATGAATCGCAGCGTATCGAATACAAGACTCTTGAAAATCTGGTTGATCTTGCCAGGCTATCTGCTTCAGGGGCAAATCGCCAGCCCCTGAAATACCTGATTTACAATTCACAGGAAGATTGCGCGAGGATCTTTCCATCAATTCTTTGGGCTGCATATTTGAAAGAGTGGGATGGTCCGGAACCCGGAGAACGACCAACAGGTTATATAATTATAATTGGAGATAAATCTATAGCTGAAGGTTTTGGAGTCGATCATGGAATTACCGCGCAAAGTATTATGCTCGGAGCTACTGAAGCCGGTCTTGGAGGATGTATGATTGCTTCAATAAGGAAGGATCTGCTTCGTTCAGAGCTCAATATCCCGGAACAATTTGAAATACTGCTTATTCTTGCGCTGGGCAAACCAGTGGAGAAGGTGATTATAGATGAAATGAGGAATGGTGATGTTAAATATTGGAGAGATGAAGAGAAAAATCACCATGTACCAAAACGGTCTCTGAACGAGATAATTATTAAATTATAATTTATTATCTGATATGAAAAAGTACCTTTTTGCACTATTTTACATGCTTGCTGTTCATTATACATGTTCAGGACAGGTGACGACAGGTGCAAGTTCAAGAATTTTTTTCCATGGTCTGGTAATGGATGCAAAAACTGAGATTCCTGTACAAGGCACTCAGATTATAATTAACAATTCTTTATTCTCTTTAAGTGATGAGGGAGGGAAATTTGCTTTCTATGCGAACAGGAGAGATACTGTACGCTTCAGGAGGCTTGGATATAAGCCTGCAACTATGTTTGTGAGTGACTCTCTGTCTGGCAATGAATTTTTAGCGGGTATTTTTTTGCAAAGCGATACAATACTTATAGATGCAGTAATAATTGTTCCCCGTTTTCAGGGTCTGAAATCAGATTTGCTCAATACCATGAAGCAGACCTCCCGGCAAATGGAAAATGCAAAATATAACCTTGCTGTATCTGCTTACCAGGGTAAGATGAATCAGAATAAACTTGGGGATCCGGCAACCAACTATCAGGTTTTACAGCAAAAACAAAGTTCGAGTGCATATTCCAAAGGTCAGATCCCTTCTGATCAGATTGTGGGTATAAGCCCTCTGCTCTTAATACCTGCAGCATATTTGCTGTTACATGGAATGCCTGAGAAACCCCCGCCTTTAGGACCTCAGCTAACTGATCAGGAAATCAATCAGATACATCTGAAATATCTGGAGAGCCTCAGGAAGAAGTGATTACCAGGTTCTCAGTTCCCGGTTCTGAGGTATTAAATTTATTGGATACCTGGTACCAATTATCAAATCATTATCCCTTAATAAAGATTGCCTTAATAATGTGGCTTGCCATTTTGGGATTTTCTTTCAACCTCCGGGTTGAATAACCGAACCACTGCTTTCCGAAGGGAACATAGACTCTCATCGTATGGCCTTCATTTACAATGCTTTCACGTAATTTAGGAGTGACTCCATAAAGCATCTGGAACTCATAAAGATGTTTCGGGACATTATATTTTGCGATAAGATCATATGCACTTTCAACAAGAATTTTGTCGTGTGTCGCAATGCCGACATGTATTTTATTTTTAAACATAAATTCAAGATCCTCCAGAAAATGTCGGTTAATCTCCTCATGTTTTTTATACGAAATTGCTTCAGGCTCCACGTATATACCTTTGCAGAGCCTGAAGCTGAGAGGTATTGAATCGCTGTTCAGATCTGTAAGTCCGGTTATATCGTTATAAGTTCTTTTAAGATAAGCCTGCACAACAAGCCCTGCATTAGACGGAAAATCATTTTTGACCCTGCGGAATAGTTCAATTTCCAGATCAGTGCATAGCGAATCTTCCATATCTATTCTTACAAAACTGTTGTATGATGCAGCTTTGGCAATAATGTCCATTATATGATGGTAACAAACCTCTTTATCGATTAGCAGGCCGAAGCTTGTCGGTTTAACTGAAAAGTTGCCGTCTACATCATTTTTAAATGTAACATCAATCAGGTCAAGATATTCCTGTTTGTTAGCCTCTGCTTCTTCAAGGGTTTTTATGAATTCACCCAGAACATCAATGGTGACCTTTATCTTTTTGCTGTTCAGGTCTTTAGATACGCGCATTGCATCATCGATTGTTTCACCTGATATATATGTGCGGGAAAAAATCCAGATAAATTTCTTAGGAAAATAAGGCAAAATTGCAGCAATAAGCTTATTGAACATGGTAGCTATAATTTGTAAATGATAATCCCGTTTAATATAACTGCGAATAAAACTGATCTCAATTCATTTTTTGCTGACCTTTGTCATTGAAAAAGGTATTAAAAATTGAAATTATTTATTTTGAATTAATTTTTCAGATAATGCAACCATTTATTTTAATGGTATGTCTTAAAAATGTCCTCGGTTTATGATGAGTGACCAGCAAATAATAAAAGGGTGCGCAAAGCATGACAGGAAAGCACAACAGTTGCTTTACAACAAGTATTCACGTTTTTTGCTGGGTATATGTTTAAGGTATTCGACAAATAAAGCGGAGGCGGAAGATATTCTACAGGATAGTTTTTTAAAGATATTTTTAAATATAAAAGATTATACAGGAACAGGTTCTTTTATAGGCTGGTTAAGAAAAGTGGCAGTAAACACCGCAATTACTCATTATCATAAAAACCTTAAGTTCAGGTATCATGTTGAAATTGAGGAATATGTGTCGGTTGAAACAGGCGTGTCAAGCTTTGAAGAGGATTTTTTTACTTCCGAGGAGTTATACAGGGTTTTGAATGAGCTGCCAACAGGGTACAGGATGGTTTTTAACCTTTATGCTATTGAAGGCTATAAACATAAAGAGATAGCTGAAATGCTCGGTATTGATACGAACACTTCAAAATCTCAGTACAGCAGAGCAAAAGCAGTATTAAGAGATAAGCTGGAAGCCCTGGGGAGGCTGAAGAGTAACTATCCTGCCAGCGATTAAGACGGACAAAAGTGAATTTCCGAAAAGGTGAAAGGAAAGAAAGAAGATAAGATGCTGAGAGCATTGTTCAGGCATAAGCTTGAAAATGCAGAGATAATCCCTTCACCTGCAGTCAGTGTACAACTGATGCGCAGGTTGAGAAGAAGGGAATTCCTGCATTTTAACCCGGCAAGGTTCAATATCTGGTATGCCGGAGGAATAGTGGTTGCCGGTGCAGCTCTTGCTTTTATACTATCTTCAGGTTCAGGAAAGAAGGATGAAGTTAATACGGAATCATTGCCTGTCAAAACTATTAATTCAACAGAGCTGATTAAACAGGACAGGGGTGAAGGACAGGCACCGGGAGAGGATCATAGGGAGACGATACAGGTTGATGTGAAAAAAGATACGGTAACTTCTCCGGCATTTCCCGTGACAAAAAGTGGCACAGTTGCAAAGACGATTTCAGGTCAGAGTAAATCATCTGAAGTATCTGATAATAAAATTGTTGTTCTGCCTAAACATAGCATAGTTCCTGATGCTATTGTTGAAAAGCAAAAGCTTCAGGGTATTGTAAAAATGGCTGACTACTCAATTGAATCTTCAGTCGCTGAAGGATGCGTTCCCTTAAAAGTACGCTTTCATTGCGCTACTCCGCTTACCGATTCCTGCCTCTGGAGTTTCGGAGATGGTGGTTATTCTTCTTTAAAAGAACCTGAATGGTTATTTGATGTTCCCGGAGAATATAATGTTTCTCTCGAAGTTTATGGCACTGGCGGACTTCATTCCTTAACAAAAACCGAGGTTACCGTTTTCCCAAAACCTGTGGCTCGGTTTGAGATATCTCCTGAAAATGCTGTTCTTCCAAATGATGAGATCACTTTTCATAATTTTTCGGCTAATGCTGTTAAATTTAAGTGGAATTTTGGTGATGGCAATTCATCTTCTCTCTTTGAGCCAAAATACTATTATAAAAGTTACGGGAATTATGACATATCTCTGGTTGCGACTTCAGAGAATGGTTGTTCAGACTCGGTCATAGTTCAAAATGCATTTTCCGATTCAGGCTATTTCATCGAATTTCCCAATGCCTTTATTCCTAACCCTACAGGGCCCTCCAATGGATATTTTTCGCAGAAAAGCGATGAATCCTCTCAGGTATTTCATCCGGTATTCAATGGTGTTTCTGATTACCAGTTACGGATTTTCAGCAGACGGGGTATACTAATCTTTGAAAGCAATGATATAAGTATTGGCTGGGATGGATATTTCAAGGGACAGCTAAGTGAGCCGGGAGTCTATGTGTGGAAAGTCCGCGGGAATTTCATGAACGGAGAACCATTCACTAAAATGGGCGACGTCACTCTCCTTAAAAACTGATAAGGAATAGCTCACAGCATCAATCATTGTTATTATCTTTTTATAACTGGATAATCTCCATTCTTCTAAATTTTTGTACTTTTCATTAAAATTTCTTACTTGAGCTGTCACATTTGGCGTAAAATTTCGTTAAATAAAAGTAAATTGTTAATTCATTTCACTATTTTCGTCAACGTAAACCTAACTGGTTCAGACTTGCTGAAGAGGATTAAATATATTCTGATACTGGCATTTATCCTTTCTGTAGATGGTTATAGTCAGGATCCGACGTTCTCCCAATTTTATGCCAATCCTTTATACCTGGCTCCATCATTTGCGGGTGCTACTCAGGAGTACAGATTAGGAATGAATTACAGGAACCAATGGCCATCAATACCAGGCGTCTTTAATACATACAGCATCTCTTTCGATAAAGCCATGCCCAATTTTAATTCCGGCATAGGTGTTCTGGCTACCTACGATGTTGCAGGATCAGGCGATCTGAGTACAACAAACATCGGTTTATTATATTCGTACGATTTCAATATAAACAAGCAATGGCATATAAGACCAGGAGTGAATTTTAAGTTTTATTACCTTGGGCTTGATATCTATAAATTAATTTTCAACAGCCAGATTACGGGCAGCGGTACATCTCCATCGCTTTATCCGCCACCATTTGAAAATGTGGCAGATGTCGATTTTGCTGCTTCAGCTCTTGTTTATAACGACAGAATCTGGGGAGGTTTTACTCTTGATCATCTTCTTCTTCCAAAGACATCATTTTATGGGAATGATGCAAATGTCCCTGTTAAGTTTAACCTGTTCGGAGGTATACAGGTTCTTAAGAAGACCCGGCTGAGAGTAAAGCTGCAGGAGGTATTGTCGATTGCAATGAATTTCCAGAGACAGGCAAAATTCTATCAAACTGATATTGGCCTTTATTATTATAAGGATCCACTGATATTCGGTTTATGGTACCGGGGGATTCCTCTGGTCACCTCACAGGCGGGAGATGCTATTATTGGTCTTGTCGGAATAAAAACCAGCCAGCTGCATATAGGATATAGCTACGACTTCACGATTTCAAACCTTATCGGCTCTTCAGGAGGTGCTCATGAAGTATCGCTGATTTATGAGTTCACCTCGTTTACCTTCGGATCACAGCGCAAGAAGATCAGAGCTATTCCTTGTCCGGAATTTTAAGTCTGTTGTCTCTCAACGATCTTGTTAACTGTCGACAACCTGTCTCTTATTATGTTAGCAGAACTCATTGCATAAGCATTAAGATTTTCAGTGTTCCGTTTAGTCCCATTTATTTAATTGTTATATATTTGCGCCTGATTAATGTTTAATAAAAATCAAAAACAAAATGAAGAAACTTTCTGTTATACTCTTTGCTGTACTTTTCCTGGCAGTTGCTTTCCTTTATTTTCTGCACTTTACAGGTAAAAAAAATAATAAACCGGCAAGCGAACCAGTCCAGACTGTAACAACTTCCCAGGGGATTGCTTTTGTAAATATTGATACTGTAATATATAAATTCGATATGTTCTTTGACAGGAGGGAAGACCTGATGGCAAAACAGAAAAAAGCCGAAGCTGAGCTTAATTCAAAAGGCACCCAGTACCAAAAAAATGCAAAAGACTACCAGGAAAAAGTAACCAAAGGTCTGGTAACCAGGGCTACTGCTGCAGAGATGGAACAATCACTGACCCAGCAGCAGCAGGAACTTGTTACTCTTCGTGATAATCTTCAATCCAATCTCATGGAAGAAGAACAGGTTATGAACCGGCAGATCATAGATTATATAACAACATATCTCGAGGAAAACAAAGCAGATTACAACTACCAGTATATTCTCGGTAAGAGCTTTGGAAGTGTTGTCCTTTTTGGAGATGAGGGCCTTGACATAACCCAGAGGGTTCTTGAAGGCTTGAATAAAAAGTACAAGGCAGAGAAAAAATAGCAAAAATGGGTTTTGCCGCCAGGTGGCTGGAGGAGAAGGCATTATTTCCTGAATTATTTTCAGAAAAGCCTGATGATCAAACGGCTATTATTGTTGTTGTTCCTGCCTGCGACGAACCCGGTATAACGACCCTTCTCGATTCTCTTGCAGAATGTGAGCCGCCGGATTGTGGTGTTGAAATATTAATTATCATAAATGCTCCGGCCGGTGCTGATGCCGGATATCTTCTGAATAACCGGACATGCATTAAAAATATAAAAACCTGGAAAGAAGTAAATAAAAAATGTTTCTTCCGGGTTTTTATTTTTGATGCTGGCCAGCCTGCAATTAAAAACTGGGGTGTGGGTCTTGCCAGGAAAACCGGAATGGATGAAGCTCTTCGCCGCTTTAGCACTATTGACAGGCCAGAAGGGATAATTGCCAGTCTGGATGCCGATTGCAAGACAGAAAGTAACTATTTTACGTCTCTCAGGAAAGGCTTTAAGGATAAGAAGAACACAGCCTGCTCCATATATTTTGAGCATCCACTGGATGGGAATGATTATCCTGAAAACATTTACAGGATCATTACTCAGTATGAACTCCACCTCAGGTATTATATCCTGGGTCTTAAATATTCAGGCTTTCCATATGCTTTTCATACTGTAGGTTCTTCTTTGGCTGTCAGAGCATCACATTATATTAAAGCGGGCGGCATGAACCGCAGGCAGGCAGGGGAGGATTTCTATTTTATACAGAAACTGGTAGCGCTGGGTGGATATTTCTCTCTCAATACAACTACTGTATTCCCTTCCCCCAGGGCTTCCGTCAGGGTACCTTTTGGGACAGGCGTCACCGTCAACAGGCTGATGGCCAGTAAGAAAGAGCCCTTTATGACCTATAATATAAATGCATTAACCAGCCTCAGGCAGCTTTTTAGTACTGCAGGTACTCTTTTTCAGGCTGACAAACAAAGTGTCGTAAAATATTATTACTCATTGTCAGAAAGTATAAGATCTTTCATAGAGTACAATGAATGGATAACAAAAATCTCGGAGATAAATAGTAATACAGCTGGCCCGGAATCATTTATGAAAAGATTTTTTGGTTGGTTCAATATGTTTAAAATCGTAAAATACCTTAATCATGTTCATACTGTGATGTATGAAAAACAGGATGTCAGAGAAGCTGCATCTGCAATGCTGAAATTAAAAGGTCATAAGTTGGAGCGAGAAGATCTGTATAGATTGCTTGTCTACTATAGATCGCTTGAAAAGAATGAAATAGAATAAAGTGGCTACCTGTTATCCCTATTGATTTTTCTTTCTTCCTGTGGAGTAAGGACTATATAGAGATCTTCATCCGGACTTTTCATCTTGTACTGCTCTCTTGCAAATTTTTCCAGGTTGTGATTGTCTGTTTTAAGTTCACGGAGCTTTTTCTGATCTGTTTCAATTTTCTTAAGATAATATTCTTTATCGCTCCTGAGCCTTCGCAGTTCACGCATATCCTTATATCTGGCTACCAGGTTATTGGAATCAAGAAGTATCAGCCAGACAAAGAATATCAGGATGGTAATAATATACTTATTCCTGAGGAATGCGGGTAACTTATCAATAGAACTTAACTTTATCATTATGACACAAACCTACAACTTTTTTTCATCCGCCGCTCATGAGGTAGATCATACTTACATCATCTCCCTCATGGATCATTGTTGAATTATACCTTTCTTTCGGAACAAGAACGCCGTTTATTTTTATTATCCTCATCCTGAAGGAGAATTTTTTCAGCACAAGCATCTCATTCACACTTAATATCTCCTTATCGAATTCTTCTTCCCTCTTATTTAATAGGAATTTCATAGGTATTTTTAGGCTTATTCTTATTCATCAGGATCTCTATTACAGTATTTGCCTGCATATTAGCTACAATTGCCACTCTCGGCGCCAGTGGAGGCAATTCGTCTGTAGCCTCTGTTGTTTCATCTCCGCATACATAAAGTGTCTCGTCGATTTTTCTGTATCTGATAGCTTCATTATTTCCCCACCCTGCTACTCCGGAACCTATAATTACTGGTATTTCGGGCATTCCGGTAAGAACTGTCTCAATGAGCATCTCTTTCATATCGTCACTGTCAAAAGCCTCAACAATTACATCACATCCAGAATATATCTCTGGAATATTTAATTTATTGAGCTTTACAGGATGAGCTATTACAGTTATATCAGGATTAATTTTGGCAATATTTTCTTTAAGGGCGAAAGACTTAAGAATTCCGACCTGGTTAATGAAATAATATTGTCTGTTCAGGTTTGCAGGTTCAACCACATCAAAGTCGGAAATGACCAGTGTACCAACTCCACATCTTGCAAGAGCTACTGCACAGTTTGATCCTAATCCTCCGGCGCCGGCAATACCAACCCTGAACAGAAAAAGATGTGCATTTATCTCAGAAAATCTCATTACTGAAAAATAATGAACCTGAACGGAATAAAATTAAGGAACTATTTACCCGGACCTGCCTTAACACTATCGAGTTCTATTAATCAAACATCTGGAGTAAATCAGGAAAAATCCGCTCAATGTCTTGAAAATATTCATTTTAGTCAAATTTTATAACTCCGAAAGATAAGAACCTTTTTCTCTTTTTGCAAGGTCATTAATGCTGAACAGGAATCTGTGCTTCTTTATTTTGCATTTTGGAAGAGGTTAGTTAATATTGAATAATTTTCATTCTGATCGTTATTTTGCATATTCGCATCATAACATATTGATTAATATCATGGTAAACCTTGATGGTTTATTTTAATTTTGAGCTATTTGAAATTTTTAATATACCTGTTATCCTATGGACATTAATTTAATAAGGTCAAAGCACAGACTTCTCAGGAGCTGGGATTATACCTGGACTCCTCTGAATAAGGGTTATACAGATAAGATACTTTACATAAACGTAGGTGACCAGGATATAAAGGAAAAAGATGTCCCGCCTGTAATGAAGGAAAAATTCATTGGTGGAAAAGGGTATGGGTTGCGGCTTCTCTGGGACGCCACAAGACCCGACACCAAATGGGATGATCCTGAAAATGAGATAATTATATCGTCAGGACCTATTGGAGGGATTACACAATATTCAGGAACGGGTAAATCGCTGGTTGTGAGTATTTCTCCCCAGACTGATTCTGTGATGGACAGTAATGTTGGAGGCTTTTTTGGCCCTTTCCTGAAGTTTTCGGGCTTTGATGCCCTGGAACTCCAGGGAAAAGCTAAGAATGATGTGGTAGTATTTATTGATGGTATTAACCACAGAGTTGAAATCTTTGAAGCTCCGGGGGAAGCAGTCGATAGTCACGTGCTGGCAGAACAGCTTACCGAAATGTTTACTGACAACGACAATGAAAAGAAAAACATTGGGGTTGTTTCTGCCGGTTCTGCTGCCGAACACTCCCTGATAGGGATGCTTAATTTCAGCTTTTATGACCCTAAAAGAAAGAAAGTAAGGTTGAAGCAGGCAGGAAGAGGCGGCATTGGGACTGTATTCAGAAACAAAAAGATCAAAGCGCTTGTTTGTAAGATACCGGGAGTAAAAGGTAACCTTAACAATGTTGTGGATCTTAATTCCATAATGGAGCGGGGAAGGCGGTTTAACCGGGAAATGCGCGAGCTCGATGATAAGCAATGCCAGATGCGTCAGGTGGGGACTGCGCACCTGATGGAGATAATGAATGACCATGACCTCCTTCCGGTTAATAATTACAAGTTCGGGAGTCATCCGGATTCTTATAAAATTGATTCATCGGTATGGAAGAGAAACTTCACCCAGAATATCCCCGATGGATGCTGGATAGGCTGTAATATGTCGTGCAGCAAGGGAGTGGATGATTTTGAACTGAAGACAGGACCCTATAAAGGTCAGAAAGTCATCGTTGACGGGCCTGAATATGAAAATGCTGCAGGATTAGGATCTAATTGCGGGATATTTGATCCAGGATATATCATAGAATCAAACTTTTATTGCGATACATATGGTATCTGTACAATAACATGGAGTACGGTAACTGCATTCATTATGGAATGTTATGAGAATGGCATCCTTAATAAAGAGAAAACCGGGGGACTTGATCTGAAATTCGGCAATTCTTCCGATGCCCTTGAGATGCTTCACCAGCTTGCCAGAGGCGAAGGGTTTGGACTAACAGCAGGTCTGGGAGTCCGCAGGATAAAACAGTTGTTTATAAGCTATGGCTGGGGAGATGGTGCCTTTCTAAATGATATTGGCATGGAAAACAAAGGGCTTGAGTATTCACAATATATGTCGAAAGAATCGCTCGCCCAGCAGGGAGGCTTTGCCATGACCAATAAAGGTCCCCAGCATGATGAAGCCTGGCTAATATTCATGGATATGGTGAATAATCAGATACCCACATTCGAGAATAAAGCTGAGGCCCTGCATTATTTCCCTATGTTCAGGACGTGGTTCGGACTTGTGGGCCTTTGCAAATTGCCCTGGAATGATGTTGAACCGGAGAATAACGCTGAAATGGACGAACCTGCAAAAGTACCTGAGCATGTGGAAAATTATGTCACTCTTTATAAGGCTGTTACTGGTCGCGAGTTTGATAAACACCGCCTGGTGGAGGATTCAGAAAGAGTATATAACTTCCAGAGGATTTTTAATCTCAGAAGAGGGTTTGGCACCAGGTTACATGACCGGCAGCCATATCGTGCTGCAGGTCCGGTGACCAGGGAGGAATACGAGTCACGCGCTGAACGATACGACAAGCAGCTCCGTGAAATAATCGGTGTTGACATTGAAAAATTAAGCGTTGAGGAAAAGATGAAAATACTAAGGAAATATCGCGAGGACCAGTACGAAAAGCTTGTTGATGCTGTTTATAAAAGGAGGGGCTGGAACAGCAACGGCGTTCCTACAATAGGATTTCTGAAAAGAATAGGAATGGATCTCCCTGAGGTAATTGAGGTAGTCAAGAATTACCAATGAGCTTATTAATGCCGTTATACCCATCATCGCTCTATAGTTATATCTACCATAAAATGAGGTACATGCAAATATTTGCTTTATTCGTTTTTATGGTAATGACAAGTTACCACAATGACAGATCATCAGGATCTTAAGAAATAATAGTCTTTTTTTGTGGATATGACAGCGGACGATTTTAAGTTGCTTAAAATAAATGATATGTCGGATGTCTGAATCACGTTTGCTCCTGAATCATGAGTAGCTTTGCAGGGAAGCGGATGAGGAGAAATGTAATAATAAAGAAGTGGTGGATAAATCGAAAGAAAAGTTGATTGGAGGTGACAATATGATATCATTTGAGGAGGCATATGAAATAGTGATGAATTCGTTTTTCAGAATGGGTACGGAAACGATCCATTTTACGGATTCATTGAACAGGATCCTTGCAGAAAATGTTATAAGCGATATTGACATACCTCCATTTAACAAGGCTTCAGTAGATGGTTTTGCCTGCAGGAAGAGTGAACTTGGCCAGGAACTTGAAATTATAGAGACGATCCGGGCAGGAAAGGCTCCTGAAAAAGAACCCCAACCAGGTCAGTGCTCAAGAATAATGACAGGGGCAACTGTCCCGAATAATGCTGATTGTGTTATTATGGTAGAGGATACTGAGTTAACAGCTTCAGGAATGATGGAATTCAAGGGAGTATTTAAAAAGGAGAATATAGCCTGGAAAGCCGAAGATGTTAAAAAGGGTGACAGGGTACTTATATCAGGGAGAGCGATACGGCCACAGGACATAGCTGTAATGGCATCGGTAGGTTGTACATCGCTGATTGTCAGTAAAATGCCGAAAGTTGCAGTTATAAGCTCGGGTGATGAACTTGTTGAGCCTGATAATGTCCCCGGATTTTCTCAGATAAGGAACAGTAATGCATACCAGCTCATGGCTCAGGTTGAAAGAGCAGGAGCGAAAGGGAAATATTACGGTATTGCCGGAGATGATGAGGAAGAAACATTTTCGATAGTCTCCGGGGCTATCTCTGAAAATGATATTGTGCTCATAACAGGAGGTGTTTCCATGGGTGATTTTGATTTTATTCCCTCGGTACTTGAAAGAGCAGGAGTTAGTATTCTGTTTACCAGGGTTGCAGTCCAGCCGGGAAAACCGACAACATATGGCCGCCATAAAAAAGCGCTGGTATTTGGCCTTCCTGGTAACCCTGTTTCTTCATTCGTGCTGTTTGAATGGCTGGTCAAACCTTTAATTGTAAAGATGATGGGAAGCGACTGGAAACCTGTTGAAATAAAGCTCCCGATGAAAGAAGAATTTTCAAGGAAATATGCTGAAAGGATGGCTTTTATTCCTGTTGTAATTACTGAGGGTTATGAAGTCAGGGCAGTTGAATTTCACGGGTCAGCTCATATTTCGGCTCTTCCTGCAGCTGACGGAATAATTGCACTTCCGGTCGGGGGAAAAATAATTAAAAAGGGAGAAATTGTAATTGTTCGACAGATTTGACAGATCAATAGATTACCTGCGTATCTCGGTGACAGACAGGTGTAACCTGCGATGCCGTTACTGCATGCCTGAAGGGGGGATCCATCTCCTCAGGCACGAAGATATACTTACCTTTGACGAGATAAAAGATTTCACCAGGGTGGCGGTAAAATGTGGAGTGACCAGGGTGCGGATCACCGGTGGTGAACCTCTGGTCAGAAGAGGAATCGTAACACTTATAAAAATGATAGCAGACATTGAAGGAATTAAGGACCTTTCATTGACAACCAATGGTATCCTGCTTTCGAGATTCGCTGAAGAGCTGAAAAGCGCCGGCCTCAATCGTGTAAATATAAGTCTGGATACTGTTGATCCCCAAAAATTTACTTTTTTAACCCGGGGCGGTAATCTAAATGATGTTTTTAATGGTATAGAAGCTGCAAAATCGGCCGGCATCGATCCTGTTAAGATAAATTGTGTGGTAAAGAACTCGAAGAATGAAGAGAATGCAAGACGCGTGGCAGATTTTTGTAAAAGGAAAAAATTAGAGATCAGATATATACGACAAATGGACCTGGTGAAAGGATATTTTTCAACTGTGGATGGAGGAACAGGAGGCAATTGTGTATTATGTAACAGGCTTCGGCTTACAGCAAACGGGAAGCTAAAACCATGCCTGTTCGATGATATTGAATTTGATATCAGGGCAATGGGATACGAGGAGGCCTTAGTTAAAGCTATAGATTCAAAGCCTGAGTGCGGATCAAGTAATATAACAGGCGAATTTTATAATATAGGAGGATAACTAATATGAAAAATCTTACTCATACTGACAAACAGGGTAAAGCTATCATGATCGATATTGGAGAAAAACCTGTTCAGACCAGGATTGCCAGGGCTGCCGGTCATATTTCAGTGGCTCCAGCTACTCTGGACCTTATAAGAGAAAATCAGCTTAAGAAAGGTGATGTACTTACTCTGGCACAGGTTGCGGGAATAAATGCAGCTAAAGAAACATATTACCTCATCCCTCTATGCCATAACATTGTACTCGACAGTATAAAGGTTCAGCTTTCAGTTGGTAAAAATGGAGTTACGGCTGTAAGTGAGGTGAAATGTAATGGTAAAACAGGCGTTGAAATGGAAGCACTGACTGCAGTATCAGTTGCTCTTCTGACTGTGTATGATATGTGTAAAGCAGTTGATAAAGAGATGGCAATAGATAAGATAGAGTTAACAGAAAAAGTCAAATTATGAATCTGCCTGAAAGATTTGAAGTTCTGGTAATCACACTGAGCGACAGAGCTCACAGGGGAGAATATGAAGACCTGAGCGGTCCGCTTGTCAGGAAAAAGCTGGAGGAGTATTTCAACCAGACAGGCTGGGGATATAATATAAACCAGACAATGATTCCTGATGACTCACTCACGCTGAAAGAGTTATTACGGAGTGCCGGGAATGTCTATAATATTATAATTACTACCGGAGGTACAGGTATTGGTCCCAGGGATATTACTGTCGAGACAGTTCAGCCACTTTTATCGAAAGAGATACCTGGAGTAATGGAATATATCAGGATAAAATACGGAACACAAAAACCCAATGCCCTTCTGAGCAGAGGTATTGCGGGAATAACCGGGAAATCACTGATATATACTTTACCTGGTTCACCCGGGGCTGTTGAAGAGTATATGACTGAAATACTTAAAACATTGACACATACCGTACTGATGCAATACGGTATAGATCCTCATCATAAAGGTCAGTAAGCAAGACGGTTAAGAGTGTTTGTTAATGCTGTGCCAATTACCCTGTCGAATCGATCGCGGGGATTTCTGTAATATATAATCACCTGGTAATCATTTTCCGTTTCATAATGACTTCCCTCAAATTTTGAAGCTGTACCATCAGTAGTACCGTTTTTTAGAAATACATATTCATAATTATACCATCCCTGCTTCAGGAGCATAATGCATTCGTACTGACCCTTTTCCTGGTTAAAAGTCATAAGATTATTGTCATTGAGGGACCAGTTGTTCAGACCACCCGAAACAAACATCCGGCCCCCTGTCAGTATATATTTTGAGGGAAGAGTGAAATATACATAAATATAATTTGCATCAGTCTCAGGATTTTGGCCTTCCTGCGATGCAATATAATATTTACCGTTGAAATCCTTCCAGTAGAAATAGGGTTTGAATTCCCTGTTCTCTGAAGGGTATAGATAAACATTGTAATAAGGAGCAATGAAATCGATTTTCTTAATGAATTCAGACTGATATTTAATGCTTTTTATATCGAAATACCTGTATTCATTACCGCCCATAAATACATTTTTATTTGATAATGAATTGTAAATAAGCTCATTGTTGCCAGAGACATCTGGTTTCAGGTTTCTCTTCGCATTGTCCCAGCGCCCGTTCTGAAGTATGAAGGCATAGATGTTCCTGTCCGGATCAATAATACCGGCACTCTTGATGTTCACCTTAAAATCGACCTGCTGACCAGCATTATCATCTGCTGTCAGCTGTGGCCTGTGAGTTATAATATCAATTCCTGCTGCCTCTTCCGTAACAATGAATCTTTGTGTGAGGACAGGTTTATCAGGATTACTGTAATTGTATACAAACAGAAGATAATTTCCGGATATTTTAATCTGTATCCTGTCGTTGGGTAAAACCAGTTTATAGTGGGTGTAATTAACAGTGGTGTTGAAGGATGGTGAATACTCCTCAATCGGGTTATCGGGGATTCCATCAAGATAGTCGATGGTAAAGATATCAGACCTTTTCCAGTCTTTGCTGCAGTGGATTAAGGTATAATAATATGTTTCCGGAACATTATCAAGAAGATCAAACTCCAGGACGAGTTTTTGATCGCTGTTGAGTTTAATTACAGGATACGAAAGATTCCATCCTTCCTTATAAAGCTGGACACTCTTTATCCTGCTGTCGATAATATTATTTGTAAAAGAAAGTGAATCAGGATCTCCGGCTATAAGCGTTAAAACAGATAATCCAAAAAGTGTGATAGATGTTAAGAATTTGTACATAGGATAAGTTCCGAATGAAGTGTTAACAAAAATAGCGCAAAAATATTATATCATATTTAGCATTTTTATTAAAATGTCATAAGCTATTTATATTTTTGTACTCACTGTTAATTATTTAACAATACTTTTTATCTCAGGAATATTTCAATATTCAAAAAAATGTCCAGATCATTTAAGTTGCGAAGAGGGTTTGATATCCGCATTAAGGGGTCGGCCGAAAAAACCATTGCAGGGGAAGCAGATTCTGCAAGGTTTGGCGTAAAACCGGTTGATTTTCCAGGACTTATTCCCAAGCTCGATGTTAAACCTGGCGACAGCGTTAAAGCCGGTGGATCTCTGTTTCACGATAAGATACGGCCGGAGATATTATTTACCTCCCCGGTCAGCGGAACTGTTATTGCCGTTGAAAGAGGTGAACGACGAAAATTGCTTGAGGTAGTTGTTGAGAAGAGTGACAATTCTTTTATTGACTTTGGGAAGGCTGATCCGGCAACGCTTACCAGGGAAAAGATAACAGATCAACTGCTTAAATCCGGATTATGGCCTGCCATCAGACAACGTCCCTATCACATAGTAGCAAAACCCTCAGATATCCCGAAAGCGATTTTTATTTCAGGTTTTGACTCCGGTCCATTGGGTCCTGATTACAATTTTATCATGGACAACACTTCCTCATCATCTTTTCAGACAGGGCTCAATGCAATAAAAAAACTTACAAATGGAAAAATCCACCTTGTCCTGAGAGGTGATGTTACGCCGTCTGAAATACTGGCTAAGGCCGAAGGAGTTCAGATATACTATTTTACAGGTCCGCATCCTTCTGGAAATGCAGGGATCCATATCCATCATATCGATCCGATAAATAAAGGAGAAGTAGTATGGATTGTCAATATTCAGGATGTTGCAGCTATCGGTAGATTATTTTCAGAAGGTATTTACAAACCTGAACGGATTGTTGCACTCACAGGTTCGGAAATAATTAATCCTCAGTATTATAAGATGCTTTCAGGTGGAGCAGTCACCCCGGTTGTTACCGATAATGTGAAGCCAGGAAACGTTAGGCATATAAGCGGAAATGTCCTGACGGGAACCAGGATCTCATCCGATGGTTTCCTGGGATATTATGATTCACAAATTACTGTCATTCCTGAAGGAAATTATTTTGAATTTTTCGGATGGGCAGCTCCCGGGTTTAAAAAGTACAGCTTTTACAGGACCTTCGCTTCAAAAATATTCCCTGCCGGGAGTTACAGGCTCGATACAAATCTTCATGGAGGAGAGAGAGCTTTTGTCATGACAGGTCAGTACGAAAAAGTTGTGCCTATGGATATTTATCCCATGCAGCTTCTGAAAGCTATACTGGCGGAAGATATTGATCTGATGGAGAATCTGGGTATTTATGAAGTTGCAGAGGAAGATTTTGCATTGTGTGAATTTATTTGTCCTTCGAAGATTGAGATACAATCGATAATACGTGATGGCCTCAGTCTGATGATAAAAGAAATGAGTTAATAAACAGCGAAATATATTATAATGAATTCTTTAAGAAAGAAGTTAGACAAACTGAAACCTTATTTTTCTGAAGGGGGAAGATTCGCAAAACTTCGATCTGTCTTTGACGGATTCGAGGCTTTTATGTTTGTCTCCGATAAAGTTACATTCAAAGGATCTCATATACGAGACAATAATGACCTTAAAAGGACCATGACGGTAGTAATAATAGCATTATTGCCTGCTCTCATTTTTGGAGCTTTCAATGTTGGTTTACAGCACTTCAGGTCACTCGGCGTATGTGCTTCAATTCCAACATTATTGTGGTTCGGCTTTCTCAAAATACTTCCGTTGATCATAGTCAGCTATGTAGTTGGTCTCGGTATTGAATTTATTGCTGCCCAGATCCGCGGGCATGAAATAAATGAAGGATTCCTTGTGACCGGACTTCTAATTCCTCTTATAATGCCTGTTGATATTCCGCTATGGATGCTGGCTCTTGCAACCGCTTTTGCAGTGATCCTGGGTAAAGAGGTTTTCGGTGGTACAGGAATGAATGTGTTCAATCCCGCCCTTCTGGCCCGTGCTTTTCTCTTCTTCAGCTACCCGGGATGGATGACAGGTGATAAAGTATGGACTGCCGGCCTTACAGCAGGTAAGAATATTATTGACGGTTTTTCCGGAGCCACTCCACTTTCGTTGTGTGCAGCCGGCGAGACAACTAAAATTCCGTCATTCATGCATATGTTCATTGGAACCATTCCTGGATCTATCGGAGAAACATCCACACTTGCAATTTTGATAGGTGCTTTGATACTCATAATAACAGGCATTGGCAGCTGGAAGATAATTGTAAGTGTATTTGCCGGTGGATTGAGCATGGGCCTCCTGCTTAATTTTATTTCCGTTAATCCTTATATGGAATTGCCATTCTATTATCATTTTGTAATGGGTGGCTTTGCTTTTGGAGCTGTATTTATGGCTACAGATCCGGTGTCAGGATCACAAACGGAAAGAGGTAAATGGATCTATGGTTTCCTGATAGGTGTTCTCTCAATACTGATCAGGGTTCTTAATCCTGCATACCCTGAAGGTGTGATGCTCGCAATTCTACTGATGAATTTGTTTGCGCCGTTGATTGATTATTTTGTTATTCAATCGAGTATAAAGAGAAGGCTAAAACGTGCTGACATAGCAACAAATATTTAAGCAAGATGAAGCAATTCAGTAACAGATATATTTTTATGTTTTCGACTATAATGGTGGTTACCGTGGCTATTTTGCTTTCACTGGCTGCCACATTACTTCAACCAGCGCAGGCTAAAAACCTTGAGATTGAGAAAAAGAAGAGTATGCTGGCATCCATAAGGGTCGAGGCAACACGCGACAACACAGTTGAACTATACAGTAAATACATCACGAAGAGTATTGTGCTTGATTATAAGGGAGATACAGTGCCTGGAGTTGATGCTTTCACTGTTGTTCTCAGGAACGAACAGAAGAAACCTCTTGAGGAGCAGTACCTTCCATTGTTCAAGGCAACCTCTGCAGACGGTACAAACGTGATAATTATACCGGTTGAAGGTAAAGGTCTCTGGGGGCCTATCTGGGGTTATATAGCCCTGGAATCTGATATGAACACTATTTATGGCGTGACTTTCGATCATAAAGGTGAAACCCCGGGACTTGGGGCTGAGATTAATACACCACATTTTGAGAATATGTTTCCCGGGAAAAAGTTATTTGAGAACGGGAATTTTGTATCGATTCAGGTTATAAAGGGAGGTGCTAAACCTAATGATATTCATGGTGTTGATGCAATATCCGGGGGTACAATAACCAGCAAAGGGCTTCAGAAAATGCTTTTTGACTGTATCAGTAAGTATAATGATTACCTAAATAAAAACAGAATTTAAGATATGAGCAACCAGGAAAGAGAACCGTTGTTCTCAGCAAATAATTTAAAACTATTTACAGGTCCTATCGGGATAAATAATCCTATTACAGTACAGGTTCTGGGTATCTGTTCAGCACTGGCAATTACTGTAAAACTAAAACCTGCGCTTGTCATGGCTATTTCAGTTACAATTGTCGTTGCTGTCTCTAATGTGGTAATAGCTGCACTCCGGCAATATATTCCTGACAGGATCAGGATAATTGTACAGCTTGTTGTAATTGCAACCATGGTTATTCTTGTCGATCAGTTCCTCAAAGCATTTATGTTCGATGTAAGCAAACAGCTTTCAGTTTTCGTTGGTCTTATAATAACCAACTGTATTCTTATGGGCCGCCTTGAGGCATTTGCAATGGCGAATAAACCCTGGCCCTCATTTATAGATGGACTTGGAAATGGAGCCGGCTATGGTCTGATCCTGATAATTGTGGCATTCTTGAGGGAATTCTTCGGATCCGGAACAATATACGGATACCCTGTAATGCAAAAACTGGGAGTCTATGCTGCAGGTTATGAGAATAACGGGATGGTTATTCTTCCCCCGATGGCACTGATCTTTGTGGGGCTTATTATCTGGTTACAGAGAAGCAGGAACAGGAGTCTGATTGAAAATAAATAGTAAAGAAGAATTATGGAAAACCTGTTAAATATATTCGTTAAGTCGATTTTTGTCGACAATATGGTTTTTGCATTTTTCCTTGGTATGTGTTCATACCTGGCAGTGTCGAAAACCGTAAAAACATCTATTGGACTTGGAATTGCAGTTGTGTTTGTGCTCTTTATTACAGTTCCTGTAAATTTCCTCATTGAGAAGTATCTGCTGAGAAAAGGCGCACTGATCTGGCTTGGCAAAGGATTTGGTGATGTCGATCTCAGCTTCCTGACATTTATGGTATTTATTGCAGTCATTGCTGCCATGGTCCAGCTTGTTGAGATGGTGATAGAGAAATTCAGTCCTTCTTTATATAATTCTCTAGGTATTTTTCTCCCGCTGATCGCTGTTAACTGTGCAATACTGGGCGCATCTCTTTTTATGCAGGAGCGTGAATATGAAAATGTTATAGAGGCAACCGTTTTTGGCGTCGGATCCGGAATCGGGTGGATGCTGGCGATAGTAGGAATAGCGGCAATCAGGGAAAAACTGAGATACAGCAATGTACCAGATCCCCTGAAGGGACTTGGAATAACATTCATCCTTACCGGTCTTATGGCAATAGCATTTATGGGATTTATGGGGATTAAACTCTAACAGAAAATTTTGGTTATGATATTAGCTTTAACAACTGCCGGTACAACACTTTTTAGTATCATAGTTTTCTTAATAATAATACTTCTTCTTGTAAGTGTTCTTCTTTTTGCCAGGGATAAGCTTTCTCCCAAAGGAGATGTAACGCTTAAAATAAATGACCGTGATCTGACAGTCTCCCCCGGTTCAAATTTATTATCCACATTATCAGGTAACGGGATATTTCTTCCATCGGCTTGCGGAGGCGGAGGAACGTGCGGCATGTGCAAATGTCAGATAATTGAAGGCGGCGGATCTATTCTGCCTACAGAAACAGGCTTTTTTACACGTAAGGAACAACAGGCTAACTGGAGGCTAGGATGCCAGGTAAAGATCAGAGGACCACTTACGATAAAGCTTCCTGAGTCGGTTCTTGGAATAAAAAAATGGGAATGTGGTGTTATTTCCAACAGGAATGTTGCCACATTTATTAAGGAATTTGTTGTGAAACTTCCGGAAGGTCAGCATATGAGCTTCGAACCCGGAGAATATATCCAGATAGATGTGCCAAAATATGAGACAAGTTTCCGGGATTTCAGTATTGAAGAAGAATTCAGGCCAGACTGGGATTGTTATAATATGTGGGATCTTTCCATTAAAAGCAATACCGAAACATTCAGGGCTTATTCAATGGCCAACTATCCTGCAGAAAAAGACCTTATTAAGCTGAATATCAGGATAGCTACACCTCCCTGGGATAATGTAAGGAGACAGTTCAAAAATGTACCTCCCGGTATATGCTCATCTTATATCTTCTCAAGAAAATCAGGAGATAAAGTAACTATTTCAGGTCCCTATGGTGAGTTCCATATTAAAAACACTGACAGAGAAATGGTATATATAGGCGGCGGTGCAGGAATGGCTCCCCTGAGATCTCATATATTTCACCTTTTCCATACACTGAAAACCGGCCGTAAAGTGTCGTACTGGTATGGAGCCCGGTCACTCAGGGAAGTATTTTATGAGGAAGAATTCAGGGCTATTGAAAAGAATTTTCCCAACTTCCGGTTCAACCTTGCCCTGTCAGAACCATTACCATCGGATAACTGGACAGGCCTGACAGGATTTATCCACCAGGCGCTTCTCGATAATTATCTTAGTAAACATGATGAACCTGAGGATATTGAGTATTATTTCTGCGGACCACCATTAATGAATAATGCTGTTGTTAGAATGCTCTTTGACCTCGGTGTTCCTGATGAAAATATTGCGTTCGACGATTTCGGAATTTGAATTGTCTGGTCTCTGTGAATCTCTGTGACTCCTTTGTGTCACTCTGAGTAACATAAAATCATCGAAAAACTTACACAACTTGTCCCGATTGATATAGGGAAAGAACCACAGAGGCATACAGATGAAAAAAACAAAATTTACTGCCAGATGAAAAAAAGATCTTTTGTTTCTGTTTCCCTTATTCTTTTTATTCTTTTCTCATGTAAAGAGAAAGCAAAGTTCTCCGAATTCAATGGTTTTGCCCAGGGTACAACCTATCACATGGTATTTGAGAATACAGGGTCTGTCAATTCCATGGAGCTGCGAACCCAGGTTGAAAAGATCCTTCACAGGTTTGATATGTCATTATCGTTATATATCGATTCATCGGTTGTTTCAAGGATAAACCGGAATGAAACGACAGTTCCGGATTCTTTCTTTATTGAAGTATTTAAGAAGTCGAAGGAAATTTCAACACTTACTGATGGCGCATTTGATGTAACAGTAGGTCCGCTGGTTGAGGCATGGGGATTTGGCCCCGATGCTCACAGAAATTTCAGTGAATCAAAAAGGGATAGCCTTTTACAGATTGTCGGTATGAGTAAAGTGGAGATAAAAGGTGGCGAACTGATAAAAGCTGATCCGCATATAAGCCTGGATTTTAATGCAATAGCGCAGGGCTTTTCTGTTGATGTTATCTGCAGGTATTTTGACAGCCGTGGAATAAAAAGCTATTTGATTGAAATAGGAGGAGAAGTAAGGGTAAAAGGTGACAAGGGAGGTGTTTTGTGGAAAATAGGTATCGATAAACCTGTCGATAATAATATGATACCCGGGAATGACCTGGAGGCAATAATTGAATTAAAAGACAGGGCGCTGGCCACCTCAGGAAATTACAGGAAATTTTATATTGAGGACGGCATAAAATACTCACATACGATAGATCCAAAGACAGGTTATCCTGCTAAAAATCAATTGTTAAGTGCAACGATTCTTGCAGATGAGTGCGCTACGGCCGATGGAATAGCCACTGCCTGTATGGTAAAAGGTAAGGATAAGACAATTGAATTTCTTGACAGACATCCTGAATATGAAGCGTATCTAATCTATTCTGATGATACAGGCAATTTCAGGACATGGACTTCTGAACCGCTTAAGAAATTTATTTCGGAATCTGATAAGTAGAACAGGTTACCGGCTTTAAACAATCTTATATAGTTTCTACAGCCTTTATAGCTTTTTTATCCCACATGATGAGCATCCTGAAAAATCGTCTGAGGGATTACATCCTATATTGGTATGTTGTGCACATGTTATTCCTCGCTTCCTCATCTCTTTGTTGCGACCAACATGAGTCTCAGGGAAACGGCCATGTGATTTAACAAGTATCCTGATCCCCAATCCTGCAAAAGCAATTACCAGGAAGAACAAGCTTATTATGAGTAATTTCAGAAACATTTCCGCTTTTTATATATAAATCGTAAATTTACTATATAATAATTATCAGGGTTACTTGATCTCAGACCGCAAAGATAATCATCATTTCTTCTGTTTCTTTTAAACAACAGCCGTTAAAATTTGTTTAACGGTTACTATTTCAGTAAAACACAATACTTTTTTTCAGTTATGAAGCAAAACAGTCCACTATCAGAACAGTACATGAAAAAAGAGAGCATACTTGCTGATTTTCGCCTGGCAAATTTAAGCCGAAACCTAAGCATAACAGGACGTCGGGAGGTCTTATCGGGCAAAGCAAAATTCGGGATCTTTGGCGACGGCAAGGAGTTAATCCAGATAGCCATGGCAAAGCAATTTAAGGATGGAGACTGGCGCTCAGGGTATTACAGGGACCAGACCTGGATGATGGCCATGGGACTCTATGATTCACTGGAATTTTTTCACCAGCTATATGGTAATACTGACAGGTCAGTCCATCATGGAAGCGGAGGAAGAGTTTTTAATAATCATTTTTCAGTTCCCAACATAAATCCTGACGGTACATGGAGAGACCTGACAAAACAAAAAAATTCTTCAGCTGATATTTCCCCTACAGCAGGCCAGATGCCCCGGTTGCTCGGCCTTGCTTATGCTTCAAAACTATTCAGGCAGAATAAGGATCTTCACCGCTATAAAACTCTTACTTTAAAGGGAAATGAGGTAGCCTTTGGTTCCATAGGCGATGCCAGCACTTCGGAAGGACATTTTTGGGAAACTATGAATGCAGCGGGTGTTTTGCAGGTGCCAATGGCAGTATCAGTGTATGATGACGGTTATGGCATTTCCGTGCCAAAAAAATACCAGACAACAAAAGGAAGCATTTCAGATATCCTGAAAGGTTTCGAGAATGAACCGGGACGCCCCGGTATTTTAATTTTCAAAGGGAAGGGGTGGGACTATCCGGGTCTGATAGGATTATATGAGGAAGGCATTGCAATATGCAGGAGAGACCATGTTCCGGTTCTGTTCCATATTGAGGAGGTTACACAGCCTCTTGGGCACTCAACATCGGGCTCTCATGAACGCTATAAAAGTGAAGAAAGGCTTAAATGGGAAGAGGAATTTGATCCGATAAAGAAAATGAGAGAATGGATCTTAAACGAAAAAATTGCCACACCTGAAGAACTCGATACTATAGCTTCAGAAGCTGAAGAAGAGGCTAAAGAGTCAAGAAAAAAAGGATGGGAGATGTTCCAGGAACCTATAAAAATTGAACGGGATGCACTTGTAAAAATTATTGAAAACCGCACTTGTAAATGTCACGAAGAGGCAAAAGAGGCTTCAGTTGATCTTATCACTGAGGATCTTCAGAAAGTTATAGCCCCTATCCGCAAGGATAACTTTATGGCGGCACGCAAAATACTCAGAAACGTCTGTGAAACTTGTTATAAATCTGACAATCTTAAGGAAGAGCTTCATGGCTGGCTTAAACGCAACTATGATGATGCTTCAAAAAGCTACGATTCATTTCTATATAATGAAAAATCCACATCTGTACTAAATGTAAAACCAGTTGACCCTGTATATTCTGAAAATTCACCGGAAGTCCCCGGAAGACAGATATTAAGAGATAATTATGATAAACTTTTTTCAAAAAATCCGTTGCTGGTGATCTTTGGTGAAGATGTCGGCTATATAGGAGGTGTAAACCAGTCTCTTGAAGGATTACAGAAGAAATTCGGTGAGCTTAGAGTTACTGATACAGGAATACGAGAAGCAACAATACTTGGTCAGGGCATAGGTCTGTCGCTGAGAGGCATGAGACCCATTGCTGAGATCCAGTATCTTGATTATCTGATGTATGCCCTCCAGCTTTTAAGCGACGATCTGGCAACAACTCACTACCGGACTGCAGGTAGAATGGTAGCTCCGCTGATTATCTCAACACGTGGACACAGGCTCGAGGGTATATGGCATTCCGGTTCGCCGATGAGCATGCTTATCAACTCGGTGAGAGGCGTTTATGTATGCTCGCCCAGGGATATGACCAGGGCAGCAGGATTCTATAATACACTGCTTGAGGGGAATGATCCGGCTATAGTAATTGAACCGCTAAACGGATACAGGCTTAAGGAAAAATTGCCGGATAATATAGGCGAGTTCAGAATAAGGCTTGGAGTGCCTGAGATTATAAACCTGGGAACTGATCTTACCATAGTTACTTATGGATCTACAGTAAGAGTTGCAGCAGAAGCTGCCAGGCAGCTGTCCTTGCACGACATATCCGTCGAGCTTATTGATGTACAGACTCTTGTTCCATTTGATATTGAAGGTGTTATTCTTGATTCCATTAAAAAAACAAACAGGATCTTATTTCTTGATGAAGACGTCCCCGGTGGTACTACTGCTTATATGTTACAGGAGATCGTTGAGAAGCAGGGAGGATGGTATTACCTTGATTCACCTCCCAAGACCCTGACGGGTAAAGAGCACAGGCCTGCCTATACTACTGACGGAGATTATTTTTCCAAACCAAACGCAGAAGATATCTTTGATGCTGTGTATGGGATGATGAAGGAAGCAGTTCCCGAAAAATTCTGATTTCACACCCTAAATTTCCCCTACTCCCCATCACCCATTCTCTTATTCTTTTTCAATGGGGATGTATACGGAAATTATTCATTAACTCCGATTATCTTCATCAGTGCCGTTGCAGCCTCCTTAGGGCCGCTGTTGGCATATCCCGGTATACCAAGCCGTGTACGCATCTGGCCAACATATACATTGTTTTTAAAGAAGGCCCGGAAATATTTCTCTGCAATACTTTCATGCAGCTCCCTGTATTCAGGTGGTCCGAATATATTTGCAAAATATGTATTGACAAGTCCGCTTGTTGCTGTAGTCCCTTTGCTCATCACAGCGCCATTTCGGAATATATTAATAGCCGTTTCAGGTGAGCTGAATCTTTCAATCACAGGATGACCGCCGTCAATTTCCTCATAATTATTTGCATACAGGATATAATCGATTTTATGTCCTGAAATAACAGTTTCAAATCTTGTGACCGGGATGACAATCCTCGCGTTTATCTGGCTTGGATTCATAATTATTGATCTGTCGAGATGGCCATAAGCGTAGCCAGGCTGAAGATCGTCAAGCCTGAGAAAAGCGCCTATTTCAGTTCCGTACCCGATTGGGGCATCATTTTCATCAAGCTCAATAGACCCCATATCGTCGGCAATAATTGTGAGTTCACGTATATAATTTTCGCCAAGAACCCGAAATGCTTCAAGAGTTTCTGATTTACCGGCGCCAGTGTCTCCCATCATAAGGATTGTAGCCTCTTTGTTACCCTGCAACAGTATTTTTACCATTGCACCATGAAAAGGCATCCTCCCGTTTTTCATCATTATTGAATTATGCAGTGTGAGGATCATTTTTTTCAGATATCCGAAATATCCGAATTCCGGTCTGTTTGGTATTGCTCCAACGAATATACTATTTGCATCATCTTCAAAAAAAACTGTAGGAAATGAAGAGAGACCGTCAAGAACATCACCGGGGACACCGTAAATGAATACTGCATCAGGATTCTTTTCCAGTTCGCTGTCTTCAGCAAGCTGGAAAAGATTGCACATGGAAAATCCAAGGTCAAAAAACTCGATGTGGAAATAGACCAGAATAAGGAGCTTCCCTACTTTTGCCGGGTAACACATCCACTCGTCTGAGCATGTTTTAACCAGATTAAGCGGATTTTGCCCGATCTTTTTAAACTCCCCGGTTCTCCTGTTCATAGGTTGCTGTATTACAAGAGGCGGATAGATTAGCATCTGGCGTATAACCGGAACACAGTTAAGCTTTTTGTATTCGGGAGCAGTAAATCCTACATTTTTGGGAAGAGAAATTACTGCCATTTCGGCTCCTGCAGGAACCTGGCGGTAAACTGTGGGATGGCTGCCTGTTATATTTTCCTGGATATGTCTGTACACTGTACGTATGAGATGTGTCAGGTGTTCAATTGTCTCATTGAATGTACGATAAGGTCTTTTGTCGAGACGATCTCCTTCCGAATCATTAATAATGAACCGGTCAAAATGTCTCCAGTAGTCGTACAGGTGTTCGATGAAATTATTTAATAGCTCAAGATCTCTTAAAAATCCTGAGGCTTTTTCGAAAATATGCGGAACTAACTTACTCTCATATTTTACCAGAAGAACAATTGTCCTGACCAGATCGTCAACAGCCGGTTCATCTGATATTCCATCAGCAAAAATATCCATCATTGGAGAATTTTTTGCACGGAGCGAGTCTATAAAATGATTCAATACGGTCCTGAATTTTTCACTTTCGAGCAATTCTTCATCAGTTTCGCACATTCTTTCACGGTTGTTCAGTACAACCTTGTTACCAATAATCCTCAGAGTACTTCTTTGCATTTTTGAATTTTCATTTCCGGGCCAAAATTATTACAATAATTAAATGATATGAGGTAAATGCTTAATTTTTTATAGTTTTTTCAAATTATTTTTCAATTAATAATGATATAAACTTTAAGTATATTCCTTTTAGTAAAAATTAGTAAATTGCCGGAATATTATTGACATATGAACCCGGAACTGGATCTGTTTACCATAAAACCCGAAGATAAAATACCGGAAAAGGGCAAAATACTTATTTCTGAGCCTTTTCTCCCTGATACTTTTTTTAATCGTACCGTTGTATACCTGGCCGATCACACTTCTGAAGGTTCTGTTGGCTTTATTCTGAATAAAAAGCTTGAGATCAAAGTTTGTGATGCCATTTCAGGTTTTGATAAATGGGAAGAATATCTCAGCATGGGCGGTCCTGTGTCTCCGGATACACTTCATTACCTGCATAATCTTGGTGATCTGATCCCGAAAAGTGTCTTGGTTGATGAAAATATATTCTGGGGAGGCGATATTGATTTTATCCGCAACCTTATCCGAAATGATAAAGTAACAAACTCGCAGATAAGATTTTTCCTTGGTTACTCCGGATGGTCAGCAGGTCAGCTTGAAAGGGAACTTAAAGAAAATTCATGGATTATCGCAAAAGTTAAGACCGATATTGTACTCGATAACAAAATAACCAACTCCTGGAAAAATGTTCTCAGGGGATTGAATAAAAGATACCGTATGTGGGCAGATTTCCCGGAATCTCCGGATATGAATTAAACAGATAGCCTTTGTACCCCTGCACCTTTGTGCCTTTAAATATGCATTATCTTAAACACCAGTTCCTTCAACAGGTCACCAGGTTCGCTGCTCAGATCACCAAAACCTTTTAATTTCATGTCGTAAGTTCTTAACAGGCTTATTGTCTTCACAGTCTTTAATACATTATACTTTGAGGCTGATATCTCATAGTCTCTGACAAAATATGGATTTATCTTTAGCACAGCAGCGACATTGTTTTTCGATTTGTCTGTAAGATAATGATATTTTAAAAGCTTGCTGAAATAGCTGAATAAC
>Ga0315542_1000136_pt1 | contig 39603 bp, 33 predicted proteins | sample SalMarSW160120MG_FD_202541 | JGI IMG/M metagenome (GOLD analysis project Ga0315542, IMG submission 202541) | Salt marsh sediment microbial communities from the Plum Island Ecosystem LTER, Massachusetts, United States - Salt Marsh Sediment SW1601-20 ...
AGTTGTTCCCCAATTCCAGCAGCTCCAGCACGTGCTCATACTCGCCGAGGCGGGCGTACATCTGGGCCGTCCAGTAATACATCATCGCGTTGCCGCCTTCCATCCGCGCCGCGCGCTCCATGCCCTCTGCGGGGAACTGAGGCCAGTTACGGTAGATGTCGAGTTCCTCCGGTGTGAGTGACTCTGCGCCTTCCGTCTCGTATCTCATCCCAAGGCCGCAGTAAGGTCCCCAGTGATAGGCGACTTCCTGCCAGTAGAGATAGAGCGACACGGCGTCATCCGGTGCAACCTCAGTAGCTTCCTGGAGCAGCAGTATCCTCTCCGGCACGTCGGCCCCGCTGAGGAAGTACCGCAGCTGCCAGTACTCGGGCATATCGCCGAACTTGCCTTCAAGCGGGATGATGTCCTCCTCGTGAACCAGGTAGCCCGAGGGATTGGAACCGGTTCCCGCGAATCCGGACCAGTAATAGGCTTTTGGCTCGCCGTCGTTCCTTTCGCGACTCTCATCCCACATCGCCTGGAAGGCCTTCAGCGCATCCTCGCTTGTCTGCAGCGGCATCGCATCCACAAACGCCGCGAACAGCGCCTCCACCCGCTCCGGCGGGGAGTAGAGGACGGAGTACTCGGCCTCATCGTCGGCCAGGGCGCTGCTTCCCCAACCGAGCAAGACGAGAAGCATTACTGCTGCCATGCATCTATAGAGCGTTCTCATCACTTGCCCCCTTCCGGTGGCGCAAACGCCGCCGGGTCGCTGAAATCGAACTCCATCAGATCGTCAAAACAGGGCTGGCAGCGCACGCGGTACATCTCCTGCTCCATCAGCATGTAGTCCCACAGCCTGGCGGCGTTGTCCCAGAACGGCTGGTGGAGAATATCCTTTCTTTGGTCGGCGTCCAGACCTAACTCCGAGGCCGCGCGCCACTCCCAGCCGAAGTGCGCCCCATTGCTTCGGCCCCACACCATTCCTCCCAGCCGGTTGAGCCGGATGAAGCCCCGCACGGTCGCGGGATCGCCATTGCCAGCGCTCATCTCCTGCCCCCGGCGGGCGACCGCCGAACCCATGGCTATCCCCACAATGGCCTGCACCGAGGTGCATTGCCCCTCGCTGGCGTAGCGGTAGGCGAAACGATGGAGCATGTTGAGCGTGTCCGTGTCCCCGGCGTCGGCCGCGGCCTGCGCCAGATCTTTGACCATGTCAATGCGTTCAGTGAACCGTGGTAGGGCTATGCATATGTACCAGGGCAGCGCCAGAGCGTACCTGTCGTTTTTGCTGTAGCGCTGGCGGATGGCGCTCATCTCGCGGTTGATGTAGCCCGCGGGGAACATCGCCACCCACTCGTTTACCGGCGCCTCATTGCCCTGGCGCAGCAGCGCAAGCACTTGCTCGAGTTCCCCACCGTCCAGGTGCAGATAGAACGCGGCTTCATAGGAGTAGAAGGCGTCTTCGCATCCCAGCTTCGCCGCCCGGCAGATGTGCTCAACCGCGTTGTGCTGCAGCGCTGCTACCTCTTCCTCGCTGACGCGCCACTCATCCAGTCCCGTGTTGTGCCGGCGTCCGGCGGCGGTGTAGCCCTCGTTGCCCAGGCAGTAAAGCGAAAGCGGGTCGTCCGGTGCTACTTCCACCGCCCTCTCCAGCATCCACAGCCGCTCAAAGCTGTAGCCGCCCGACGTGCCGTAGCGTAACTGCCAATACTCCGGCATGTCACCGAACTCCTCCTCCATCGCGGCCACGCTTTCCTCGTCCGGACGCACCCAGTGGTACTCCGGATTGCCCGACTCGTTCTCCGGCCACAGCGCCTTCGCTTCCGCCAGGTTCTGCGCCGGCATCGCGTCCATCACGGCGTCAAACAGCGCGTCCACGCGTGCCGGTGGCGAATAGAAGACGGAGTAATGTTCTTTGCCCGCCGGCTGGTCGTCCGCCACCGCCGGCAGGCAGAGCGTAGTCGCGCTGAGCGTGGCAAGCGTCAGCACTAGCACAAGTCGTCCAATCTGTTTCATCGCCCCTCAACCTCCTTCTAAGCCGGCGATCGGATTTGAACCGATGACCTGCTGATTACGAATCAGCTGCTCTGCCACTGAGCTACGCCGGCGCAGCGCTATTATAGCCAAAACTGTGCGTCTGGGTATGCCCGCCGGCGCGGTCTGTTAGAATCCTTGCACGGGAGGCAAACCGTGAAAGTCTATCTTGCCCAGATAAACACAACGGTCGGGGATTTCAGCGGAAACGGCGAACGCATCAAGCAGGCATGCGCCGATGCCGCGGCCAGGGGCTGCGACGTCATCCTGCTGCCGGAGCTGGCTACTACCGGCTACCCGCCGAGGGATCTGCTGTTTCTTAGCGACTTTCTGAAGCGGAGCGAGAAGGTGGTGGAAAGCGTTTGCGACGCGAGTGGCAGCTGGCCGGATCTTTCGGTCTTTCTCGGCTGTCCCTGCCGCGAAGGCGGCAAGCTCTACAACTCCTGCGCGGTCATCATTGACGGCAAGATCATCGGCTACTTGCACAAGACTCTGCTGCCCACCTACGACGTGTTTGACGAGCGGCGCTATTTCTCCCCGGCCAAGAGCTGGCTGCTGCCCTCATGGAAGGGCGTGAAGATCGGGCTGACTATCTGCGAAGACCTGTGGGACGAAGGCTACGAGACCAAGGTGGTGCCCAGGCTTGTGGAGCTGGGCGCGCAGGTGATCTTTAACATCTCCTCGTCTCCCTACAACGCCGGCAAGTGGAACGAGCGCTACGAACTGCTGCGCCGCCACGCCCTCACCAGCAAAGCGCCCATCGCCTACTGCAACCTGTTTGGCGCCGAGAGCGAGCTGATTTACGACGGCGGCTCCATGGTCGTGGGACGCGATGGTAGGTTGGTTGCTGCCGGGCGCTGCTTCGCGGAGGATGCGCTGATAGTGGAATATGACAGCAGCCGCAACGACTTCGTCGGCACTGCCGAGCCCCCCGCGATGTCCTTTGAGGAAGAAGTGTTCAACGCGCTCGTGGTGGGCACCCGCGACTTCCACCACAAACAGGGATTCACCAAGTGCGTCATCGGCCTTTCCGGCGGCATTGACAGCTCGCTTGTAGCTGCCATCGCCGCGCAGGCGCTGGGGCCGGAGAACGTGCTGGGAGTGGCGATGCCCAGCCGGATGAACATTGCCGACTCGCTGGAGGATGCCCGCGTGCTGGCGCGGAAGCTGGGGATTGAGTTCGCCGAGGTCCCGATAGAGGATTCCGTCCGCCTGGCCGAAGAACGTTACGCTCGCGCCTTCGGGCTGCACAAGCATCCTGAGACCCGCGAGAACCTGCAGGCGCGTGAGCGCGGCAAGATCCTAATGGAAATATCCAACGACCAGAAGCGGTTGCTGCTGGCCACCGGCAACAAGACTGAATACGCGCTGGGCTATGCCACGCTCTACGGCGATATGTGTGGCGCCCTGGCGGTCATCGGCGACCTAAACAAGACCGAGGTTTACGCGGTTTCTCGGTGGGTCAACGAGTGCTTCAGCAGCCCTATTCCCGAGCGCGTGTTGACCAAGAAGCCCTCGGCGGAACTGGCGCCGGGCCAGGTTGACCCGTTCAACTACGATATCGTGTCGCCGCTGGTGGACGAACTGGTGGAAGAGCAGGCTTCGGCCGCCGGGCTGGCCGCCAGGGGTTACCCGGACGAAGAAGTGCGCCGTTGCGTCCGGCTGCTGTTCACCAGTGAGTACAAGCGCCGCCAGGCCGCGCCGGTGCTGAAGATCAGCAAACGCGCCTTCGGTCGCGGCCGCCAGATGCCGCTGGTGAACAAGTACATTCCCGAATAGCGGCGCGGTTTCGTCCCAATCCGCTACAATCATCGCGCATGCCAGTTGCCCGCGAACTTCCGCTCATCGTGCTCGTTGGACGGCCGAACGTCGGGAAGTCCACGCTGTTCAACCGCATGGTGGGCCGGCGGCTTGCCATCGTGGACGAGCTGCCGGGCGTCACCCGCGACCTGGTGACGGCGGAGGCGGAGTGGGACGGCCTGCGTTACATGCTGTGCGACACCGGCGGCATCGGCCGCGAAAGCCAGGACCCGTTGCAGGATCTGGTGGCCGAGCGGGCCTGGACGGTGGTGGAGGACGCCGACACCGTCATCTTTGTCACTGACGTCCACGCCGGAATCTCCGAGGGCGAGATGGAGCTGCGGCGGACGCTGCTCAAGCTGGGAAAGCCGGTGATACTTGCGGTCAATAAGGTGGAGAACGACAAGCTGGAAGCGCAGGCGGCGGAATTCTACAAGCTGGGCTTTGCGCAGACTGTCTTCATCTCCGCGCTGTCCGGACGGGCGGTGAACGAGCTGCTTGACGTGGTGAACAGCCACATTGACCTTACCGCCTATCCGTTGGCGGACGCAACGGTTGATGATGAGCAGGAGGTTGCTGCTGAGGCCGATAGCCCGAGCCCGAATGACATCCGGCTGATAGTGCTGGGCAAGCAGAATGTCGGCAAGTCCTCGCTGGTGAACGCGCTGCTGGCGGAGGACAAGGTGATGGTCTCCGAGCTGCCCGGCACCACCCGCGACGCCATCAGCGGCAGCTTCACCTGGGAGGGCCGCAACTTCGAGCTTACCGATACCGCCGGACTTAAGAAGCTGAGCCGCATGGAAAGTGTGGAATACTATTCGTTCACCCGCGCTGATTTCGCCGCGAAGACCGGCGAGGTCTGCCTGCTCGTATTGGACGCCGAGCGCGGCATGGAGGATATGGACAAGCGTGTGGCAAGGCGGATTGAAGAGCACGGACGCGGCGTCGCAATCGTGGTGAACAAGTGGGATCTGATGGATGACAGCCCGGCCGCGCGTGAAGCCTACTCTGGTTACGTGCGGCGGAATCTGGCCAAGATGAATTGGGCACCCATCGTTTTCACCAGCGCCGTTGTTCCCTTCGGCTTGGAAGAGCTGCTACGGGCCGTTGTCGCCGCGCACGAGAACTTCCATCGCACGGTGGACCCCGCCGCCCTCCGGCAGGTGATAGACGAAGAGACGACCATCTTCCCGCCACCGGTGGTCAAGAACCGCGTGCTGGAGCTCCACGGCGTGAAGCAAACGCGCACACGCCCCCCGACCTTCGTGTTTGAAGTCAACGACCTCGCGCTGCTGCGCACGGCCTACCGCAACTTCCTGCAAAACACGCTGCGCAAGTACTTCGAGCTTGACGGCACGCACATCCGCTTGTTCTTCAATCAGGTGGAGAAGAGACGTTCTCGCGGCGGCAAGTGATAGTCTAGTCTTCAGCTCTTCTTGGTGGGTCTGTGCATCCGGTCAATCGTGCTCTGTGGGCGCAGCCTCACGCGCACTTCGTCAATCTGCAGTCCCAGCGCCTGCGCGATTTCCTCCGGCAGTTCGCGGGCGCGGACTCTCAGTGCTTCAGCCGCAGTGGAGTTGCCGGCATATAGTACCAGTACTTCCTTGCCGCCTTCCTTGAGCAGCGCCGCTGGCGCAGTGAATCCCTGCAATTCGTCATCCACCAGTGCGAAGGCGTCCAGCAGTAGTTGCCGCCGGTCTCCCTTGGTTCTGGTTTTCTCCGGAAGTGATTCCCAGTATGACTTGAGGATGTCGCCTAATTTGCTGCCCTCGGCCATGCTACTCCTTCATTATCCGGTTCATCGCGCGGAACTGCGGGTGATTCTTGTCCCGTGCCCATTCAAACGCCACCGACTCGTGCGATGTCACAAGCGCGCCCATCGCCAGCATGGAGAGCAAGGCCCATTTCTTGTTAGCCGCGTCGCGGCTGCCCACGCAGTCATGCACAACCCGCACGTAGTACTCCAGCGGCAGCAGCCCCATGACCGTCTGCCACACGCAAACGTGCGACTCAATTCCGGCGATGATTACATCAATCGGCCGTGGCCGGATGCCGTCGTTGATCATTATGCGGCTCTGCGCTACGAGCATCCGCTGTTCAATCTCCACCAGCTTCTCAATGAATGTAGGTTCCAGGTTGCAGGAAAACGAGTCCTTCACCACGAAGTGCTTCTCCGTGGTCAGCGCGTCAAACGCTTCCTTCACCACGGGCGTCGTCCGCCCCAGGCCCTGCGGATACTGCTCGGTGAGGATTACCGGAACGCCGAACAGCCCCGCCAGCCTGATGAGCTTCACCATGTTCTTCGTCAAGCGCTCATACCCGTCTATCAGCGGCAGCAGGCGCTCCTGCAGGTCGATCACGACCACGACCGAGCTGTCTGCGCCGGCCAGATGCGGCTGGAATCCGGTGGTCGCCGCCATCACTCCTCCCCCTTGCGGAAGCAGACTTCAACCCGCCGATTGAACTCGATCACCGCGGCGTTCATCTCCAACAGCGGGCCGGGATTGATGAAGTAAGTGTGGTTGTGCACGTCCATCCCCTTGGCCTCGTGAATGTGGCCGGAGAGCACTAGGCGCGGATGGTTGAGTGCCACTAGCTTGGCCAGACTCTGGCTGCCCACCGACCTATCTCCGTTGACCTTGTCGCGGTAGCCCAGCACCGGCTGATGCAGCACCAGTACATCCAGCTCGTTCATCATCGGCTCCAGCGAATCGGCGAAGCCCTCATCCGGCGATTCAAACGGGGTAGGACTGGGGCAGGTGATGCTGCCACCTTTTCCGGCGAAACGCACGCCGTCAATTTCAACTCTGGTGTTGTGCAGGTTCACCACACCGTCAGTCTTGTCGATTTGCAGCAGCACGTCCCGTGGGTCGCAGTTGCCTGGGACAATGAGCACTTTGGTTTGAAAGCTGGCCAGGTCGGCCAGCACCTCTTTGGCGAAGTTCAGCGGCTCAAACGTGATGAAATCGCCGAGAAAGACCACGATGTCGGGCTTGGTTTCGTCCGCCAGGTCGCAAAACCAGGCTTTGGCGCGCGCGTTGTTGTGCAGGTCGGTACCGACAAGCAGTCTCATTCGGTTTTGTCCTCCTCCGTGTCGGCCTTCAGTTTGTCAACGAAGAACTGCTTGATATCGTTTTCCGATTTCAGCTTGGAGTAGTCCGGCCCCAGCTCTATTAGCGCGTCCAGCAGGCCACGGACGAAATCGGTGCTGCTAAAGCGCATGCCCTTGGACACATTATCCAACCAGCGCGCCTGGTCGCGGTAGACATTGATGATGGCGCGCTCCGCCTCACGACGCAACCTCGGCTCGGTGGAAGGTGCGCCGTCCCGCTCAGCGTCTCGCTGGCTGCGGGCGAGGTCTAGCTGGCTGCGGGCGAGCCTCCGCACCTCTTGTGGCGCGCCCCGGTCAGTGGCGATGCGCATCAGCCACTTCATCCCTTCCTGGTAGTCTCCCAGTTGCCGGTGGATTTCGCCGATGAGATAGCCGATTCCGGGCGCGCCAAGCTTCAGCTCCGCGGGATTCTCCCGTTCATAGGCAGCTTGGTAGCGCGTGATAGCCTGCCGCAGAAAGGACTTCTCCTTCTCGTTGAGCGAGCTGTCCGGCGACAGGTCCGCCCACTCCCGGTAGATCCACGCGCATCGCATTGCCAGGCCCGCGTACTGGTAGTGCCGCAAGTTAAGGTGCTGGGCGACCGTCCAGGCCATCTCAAAGGCCGCCGCCGCCGCCGGCAGGTCCCTCACCTGCCTGAAGTCATAGACGCCGAAGTCCTTGCGCAGATCCGACAGCACCGAACGGAGATTCCGCGAGTCCTTGATGAGTTTTCGCTCCTCAAAGCAGGCTTTCTCTGCCGCAAAGCAGCAGTCGGAGCAAACGACAACGCTGTAATGAAGTGGATTCTGGCCCGAGTATACCGTGTAGAAATCAGGGTCACGTTTAACCACGCTCGCGGCCGAGGTTTTGACCTGGGGGCTGTTCACTTCGGCGTTGCACTGCGCGCAGGTGAAGCTCTTGTAGTATAGGTCGCGTGGGAGGTTGTCTGCTTGGCCGCTTGGATCGAGCGTGTAACTCATTCCTGCAGCCGGATTATATCACAGCGACGGGGTGGCTCCGTCAAGCCTGATTGCTATAATGATGTAGATGGAAGGCTTACTTACAGCTTTGCAGATACTGACCTCACTCGCGGTCATTTCTCTCTGCGTAGTAGTAGTGGACTCGGTCGCAAAGCTCCGCCGGTTCGCGCGCAAGCTGGGAAAGACCAGCACCGAAGCGGTGGAGAACATCGCAGAGCTCACGCGGATGGCAAGGGAGAAGGAGCTTCCCCACCGGGCCGACGAAGCCCTGGCGGAGGCGCGCCGGGTAATGGGTGAACTGCCTGATCTCACTCGAAGGGCCCGCGAGTCCCTAGCTAATCTCGACCGGCTGCTGGCGGACGAGGCTGTGAAGTCCGCCCCGGGGCAAATCGTGGATCTGGTTGCGCGCGGCAACGACCTGGTAACGCAGGCGCAGCAGGCCGTTGACCGCTTGAACGCCGTATTGAAAGCCCCGGCAGACACGGCTGCGATGGTCACGCAGTCCGTGCGACCCATGGTGGAAGACGCCCGGGAGAAGGTGGATCTGCTGCGCTCCCTTTTCACCGCCCTTGCAGCCGGAGTGTCGGCGGGCTGGGATGATTTGCGCAGCGGGGCCGAGGACACGGGTGAGCCCGGTGAGGAAGCTTGATCAGGCGGTGGCGCGGGGGAACCGTGCTTCCGCTATGTTATAATCAGATACGCTAAGGAGGAATGCTATGGACAAACACGAAGATGAAGCCGCACGCAACGTTGGACTGCTCATTGCCGGCTTTGCTATCGGTGCCTTGACGGGCACCGTTCTTGGCTTGCTCTTTGCTCCGAAGTCTGGCCGCGAACTGCGGGAAGAGATCAAGGAGAAAGGCAAGGATTACTACTCCAAGGCCAAGGATATGGGCGCTGAGTACGTTGATGTGGCCAAGGAGAAGGCTGCTACGGCCTACGATAAGAGCAAGGAAACCGCCGGGGCCGCCAAGGACAGGATTTCCGAAGCCGCATCCAAAGTGAAACAGGCCATTGACACTGGCGTGAAAACTGCGCGCGAGAAGCTGGAAGAGCGCCGCCAGGAAGACTGATCCCCAAGCTCAATCTTCAGGTGGCTGATTGCCTCGGAAACCCAGTAAGCTCGTAATACTCGCCCGGCGTCCTGAGCTCGCATCAATAGAGATGCTGGCAAATGCCGGGGGCCGGCTGCGCCTGGAAACCACGGTCTGCAATCCGGACGAGCTGGTGATCGAAAAGCCGGCTGGCGGAGCATCGATGCGATTGGTGGATGCATCTGGAGCGCAGCTCGAGCCTCCCGCCTTGGTTCTTCCCCGCATGGGTTCCATCTCCGACGAGTACTCGCTTTGCATTATGCAGGCGTTCCACTCGGCAGGATTCGCCCTGGTCAATGAGGTCGGTTCCCTCGTGCGCGTTCGTAACAAGGTCAACGCACTGGTAGAGCTGGCGAGTGCTGGGTTTCCCGTACTTCCATTCGCTTTGGCGCGGATTCCCACAGACGTCCCCAGACTGGCTAAGCAGCTCGGCGGCTTCCCGGTGATGGTGAAGTTCATCCGTGGCTCCCAAGGGCTGGGAGTAATGAAGGCGGGCGACGCCGCGACCGCGACTTCAATCGTGACTGCCTTCAATGCGCTGGGCTTCGACGTTTACCTGGAGAAGTTCTGCCGCCCCGGTTCCAGCAGCGACGCCCGCATTTTGCTGGTGAAAGGCAAGCACATCGCCGCCATCCAGCGCCAGCCCCGGCGAAAGGACTACCATGCCAATGTCCATGCGGGTGCTAAGGCGAAACTGTACGAACCGAGCGCCGAGGAGCTGTCGCTCGCTGAGAAGGCGGCGGATTTCTTCGGACTCGGGCTGTGCGCAGTTGATTTCATCAAGACGCGCGATGGAGTGTTCATTCTGGAGGTCAACGCCAGCCCCGGCCTTACCGGTGTCTCGGAGGCCTGCGGGAAGGATGTCGCCGAACTCGTATTGCGCAAGCTGCTCGGCCTGCGCAGCCGCGCCTAGAAGTCAATCTCGCCTGTGAGGAATGGGTTGCTCCGCTTCTCCTCGCCAATCGTGGTCGTTGGGCCGTGGCCCGGATAGACGATGGTCTCGTCCGGCAGTGTCATGAGCTTGTTGGTTATCGAGGAAAGCAGGTCATCCTTGTTTCCGCCGCGGAAGTCCCAGCGGCCGATGCTGCTGGCGAACAACACATCACCGGCGAGCACTCCGAGTGAAGTCACCAGCGCGATATGGCCGGGCGAATGCCCTGGCACGTGCAGCACACTCAGCTCCTCCTTCCCAAGCTTGAACACATCACCCTCCGCGCAATACATATCCGCCGGCGGCGATGGCTCCATCTGCGGGAAACCGTATTCCTGCGCCGCCGCGGGCGAGCCCTCTAGCACCGGTTCATCCAGCTTGTGGTAAACGAGCTTAGCCTTCCACAGCTTTACGTAGTAGGCGTTGAGCCACGCGTGGTCAAAATGGCAGTGTGTGTTGAAGATGAACTCCGGCCGAAGCTCCAGGCTCTCGGCCACCTGGCCGACTTCCTGCGCGTCCAGCCCCGGGTCTATGAGCGCCGCTTCGCTGCTCTGCGGCTCCCATAACAGGTACACGTTAGTGGCTAGCGGACCGCATACGAACGTCTTCAGGTTGAGCATAGCGCGGTATTCTACACCCACATACGCAAAACCCCGCACCACGCAGCTTGGCTGCACGGCGCGGGGCCTTGCCCATCGTCATGTTAGGAGGCCGCTGCGGCTTTGACCTTCTCCGCGAATTCGGAGTAGTCCATCTCCGCCAGAGCCTTGTAGAACAGCCATCGCTGGTGGACCGATTTCTCCGCGCGTGCCAGCAGTGCTTCGCCTTCCTCGGGGAAGTCCCGCAGCAGCCGCCGGAAGCGGTTTTCCGTCATCGCATAATCGCGGAAAGTGGCCTTCGGCTCGTTCATATCGAGTTGCAGCGGGTTCTTGCCCTCGTCAATGAGCCGAGGGTCGTAGCGGTATACCGGCCAGTAGCCCGACTCCACGGCAAGCTTGCCCTGCGCCTGCGCTTGCTCCAGCGGGAAACCGTGCTCGATGCAGTGGGCATAGGCAATGATAATCGAGGTTCCTGGAAAACTCTCGGCTTCGAGCATGGCTTTCACCACTTGCCCGGGCTTGGCGCTGTAGCACACGCTGGCGACATACGCCGAGCGGTAGGCCATCGCCATAAGCCCCAGGTCCTTCTTGGCGGTTTCCTTACCTGCACTGGCGAACTTCGCGACCGCGGACATCGGTGTGGCCTTGGAACGCTGGCCGCCGGTGTTGGAGTAAACCTCGGTGTCCAGCACCAGCAAGTTCACGTCGTCCCCACACGCCAGCACGTGGTCCAGTCCGCCGTAGCCGATGTCATAGGCCCAGCCGTCGCCGCCGACTATCCAAATAGACTTCTTGATGAAGTACGGCAGCATCTCCCGTAGATACGCCAGCGTCGGAGTCAGCTTGCTGTTGCCCTTGTCAATGATGGCGGCGATTTCCGTGGTCAGTTCCTGGTTAGCCTCAATCGCCTCGGTACTCTCCGCCTGCTCGGCCAGATCGTGCAGTTTAGCCAGCCGGTCTTTAATATCCCCGGGCAGGCCGCCGTCGGCCAGCAGCTTCGCACGCATGTCATAAGCCTTCTGGTGCAGCGCGTTCACCGCCAGCCGCATGCCGAAGCCGAACTCGGCATTGTCCTCAAACAGAGAGCTGCTCCAGGCCGGGCCGCGTCCCTTCTCGTTTACGCAGTAAGGCGAAGTGGGCGCGGTGCCGCCCCAGATGGACGAGCAGCCGGTGGCGTTGGCCTGCATCATCCGGTCGCCGAACAGCTGGGTTGTGAGCTTATTGTAGGGAGTCTCGCCGCAGCCGGCGCAGGCGCCGCTGAACTCCAGCAGTGGGCGCTTGAACTGGCTGCCTTTGTAAGTGTGAATCTTGATGAACTTGGCATCGGTTTCCGGCTGCCGCAAGAACTCATCTAGGGAGACCTTAAGCCCGTCAATCACGTCGCTCTTCAGCGCCATCTCTAGCGCCTTGCGGCCGGTTTTCTCCTTGCCGACCTTCTCCTCGCCGGGGCAAGCGACGGCGCAAGCCTGACAGCCCGTGCAGTCTTCGGGGAACACCTGAATGTGGAATACGTCTCCGTCGTCCGCCTGTTTGTCCTTGTAGGCAACCGTAATGTACACATCCGCCGAGAGTTTGATATCCGACTTCCGGTGGATTTTCGGTCTGATGGCCGCATGGGGACAGACAAACGAGCATAGGTTGCACTGGATGCAGAACTCCGGGTTCCACACCGGTAGGTGCGTCGCGATTGAGCGCTTCTCATACTGCGAGGTGGCGGTGGGGAAGGCGCCGTCCGCGGGCATGCGGGAAACCGGCACACTGTCTCCTTCCTGGCGGCCCACCGGGTCCAGGACTTCGTCGTAGAATGCCCGGACCTCCTCCACATCAATGTGAAGCCGCTCCACTTCCGGTCCGGAGACCGTGATCTTGTCGGGAATGGGCGCTTCCACCACCATATCCTTGCCCTGGCGGAAGGCCTTGATGTTCATCTCCACCACTTCCTTGCCCTTGCTTGAATAGGATTTGGTGATGGCACCCTCAATCGCTTTGGTGTATACATCATCCGGCAGCACTCCGGAGACCCTGAAGAACGCTGCCTGCATCGTCGTGTTGATGCGGCCGGGAATACCCAGCTTTATGGCGATCTCGTAGGCGTTAATAGCGTAGAGCTTCAGCTTCTTCTTGAGGATAGTCTCCTGCTCGCGGCGGGGCAAGCTGTTAAAGAGTTCTTCAGGTGGGGTGTAAGTGTTGATCAGAACCGTGCCGCCCTCTTTGATACCCTTGAGCACGTCAATGCGCCCCAGGAAGCTCTCCGCGTGCACCGCAACGAAGTCTGGCTTAGAGATGAGATAGGTGCTCTTGATGGGTTTGTCCGAGAAGCGTAGGTGGGAACAAGTCACGCCGCCGGCCTTCTTGCTGTCGTATACGAAGTAGCCCTGGACGTACTTATCCGTATTTTCGCCAAAAACCTTGATTGTGTTCTTGCTGGCACCAACGGTGCCGTCGGAGCCCAAACCGTAGAACTTGGCGCGATAGGTTGAGGGGTGCTCCGAGTCGATTTCCTCGGAGAAGTCCAGCGACAGGTGCGACACATCGTCGTGTATACCGACGGTGAAGCCGTTGAACGGCTTCTTGCTCCAGGCATGCTTGAACACTGCCTTCACCATCGCGGGCGTGAACTCCTTGGAGCTCAATCCGTAGCGGCCGCCGATGACTAGCGGCATTTCCTTGAACTTACCCTCGCGGGTACCATCCACGCAGGCCGAGCGCACGTCCAAGTAGAGTGGCTCGCCGTCGCTGCCGGGTTCCTTGGTGCGGTCCATTGCCACCACCGTCTTCACGGTTGGCGGCAACGCTGCCAGGAAGTGCTTGGTGGAGAATGGGCGGTAAAGACGAACTTTAAGTAGCGCGCACTTCTTGCACTCCTGCTCGTGCATATAGATGGTGGCTTCCTCGGCTGCTTCCGCACCGCTACCCATGATAACCACAACTACTTCCGCGTCTGGAGCGCCATAGTAGTCAAATAGCTTGTACTGCCGGCCTGTTAGCTTGGCGAAGCGGTCGTACGCCGCCTGGAAGATGTCCGGGCATTTTTCGTAGAAAGCATTGACAGCTTCACGCCCCTGGAAGTACAGGTCGGGGTTTTGCGCGGTGCCGCGCATCGTTGGATTCTCCGGGCGCAGCGCACGAGAGCGTATTGCGACGATATCCTCTTCGTCCAGCATCTTCGCCATCACATCGTATGGGATTTCTTCGATTTTCTGAATCTCGTGCGAAGTGCGGAAGCCGTCAAACGCATGAAGGAACGGCACGCGACTTTTCAACGTGGCCGCCTGAGCCACCAGCGCGTTGTCCGTAACCTCCTGCGGGCTGCCGGAAAGCACCATCCCAAAACCGGCGGAGCGGGCGCACATGATGTCCGAATGGTCGCCGAAGATGGAGAGCGCTTGGCAGGAAACCGAACGCGCCGAGATGTGGAAAACCGTCGGCGCCAGCTCGCCCGAGATCTTAAACATGTTTGGAATCATCAGCAGTAAGCCTTGCGAGGCGGTGAACGTGGTAGCAAGCGCGCCACCGGTCAGCGCCCCGTGAATGGCGCCGGAAGCGCCGCCCTCGGATTGGAGCTCCACCACGCGCGGTATCTGTCCCCAGATGTTCTTGCGCCCGTGCGCTGAGTACTCGTCGGCCAGCTCACCCATCACCGATGACGGCGTGATGGGGTAGATTGCGATCACCTCATTAGTGGCATGGGCCGTGTACGCGGCGGCCGTGTTGCCGTCAATAGAAACAAACTTCTTTGGCATTTAGCAGTCCTCCTGATTTGCCCTTGATAGCCCGGCAGGCGGGCCTAAGCCCTGGCCTCCGCCAGACCCGGCGCCCAGGACACGCACGGCGGTCACCGTCGTGTCGGCCCGAGGTGCAAGAGGTTAGCGGGGTCAATGGACCGCGAAACGATTTCGCAGCCCAATAATACCACAACCGGCCCGGTCGGGAACCTCATTCGGGCGCATTTGTGAAATCGCGCACAGCTTGTTTGCGGCGCGCTATACATGCTGGCGGAAGCCTCCTAAGCTAGCACCAGGTGAACGCGTGCGGCCTTCGGGTATAATCAGCGCAATCCGGTGCAAGGAACGGGGATATGCTCACTATAAACGACGTTGAAAGGACTAAGTTCGGTTCCAGCCTATTCGGTTACAGCCGGGCCGAAGTGGACGAGTTCGTGGACGAGGTGCTGGCCACTCTCCAATCCCATGTGGAGGAATTGGAGAACCTGAAAAAGCGCGTTGCCGAAGCTGACGCAGCGATTGAGCTTCACCGGGCGAATGAAGATACGCTGAAAAGCAGCATAGTCCTGGCGCAGAAAAGCCACGATGAGATAGTTGCGGCGGCTCATCACGAAGCGGAGAATATCATCAAAGAGGCCCAGCTCAAATCTGTGCACGTGAGCGCGGACTACGCGCAGCTACGAGCAGACCGTGAGCGCTTTGAGTTTGAGTTCCACGTGCTGCTGCGCGCTTTTCTTGACCGACTGGAGGCCCAGCGTCCGGAACTCCAGCGAGCTGCGGACACCGTCGGCAGCGCCGGCCCAGCCTCCTCTGAGCGCAGCGATGCTGCCGCGCCGGGTAATCCGCGCACAACCCAAACAAAGGACGAAGTCGTGTTTCCTGATGAAGAAGCACGATAGAGGAGGCAACTGCGCATGACCGCCAACTACCGCGTTGAGAAGAAGGGAGACGGACTTGAGGGGACCTACGAGAAGCTCTTGGCCGATACGCAGGTTCGCGAGTATGTGGAGCTGGCTGACGAGGCCATGGCCTCAATCGGCTATACCGAGCACGGTTTCCGCCATGTATCACTGGTGGCGGAGAACGCCGGCAGGATACTGCAGACCTTGGGCTTTCCCGAAGACGAGGTGGAAAGCGCGAGGATTGCCGGGCTGCTGCATGACATCGGCAATCTAGTGTCCCGCGAGGTTCATCCCCAGATAGGCGCAGTATTGGCTCACCCCATTATGATGCGCTTCGGATTGGATGCACATCAAGTTGGCACTATTCTTGGTGCTATCGGCAACCACGAAGAAGAGGGTGGTGTTCCGTTCAACGCGGTGAACGCCGCGCTCATCATTGCCGACAAGGCAGACGTTCATCGCTCGCGCGTGCGTGATTACCAACCGGAGTTGGAGGACATTCACGACGATGTGAACTACGCATGCGTAGAGGCTTCGCTAGAAATCGACTCGACTGAGAAGACGATAACTCTGAACCTGACGATTGACACGGAGATCGCCACACTCATGGAGTATTTCGAGATATTCACTAGCCGCATGGTGGTCAGCCGGGAGGCGGCGGAGTATCTGGGAGCGCAATTCCGCTTGGTGATTAACGGGACGCTGCTGAGCTAGCTTTTCCCTTTGCCCTTGCGCTTGAGCTCACGCAGTTCTTCTTCCAGCGCCTTGAGCTTCTCCGTGAGTTCCGGTAGCTTCTGCGTGAGCGCCAGCACCCTCATGGCTTGCTGGTGCGGCTTGGCCGGATAGCCCGAGACCTTGCTGCCCGCCGGCAGCGAGCCGAAGACCCCGCTCTGGCCGGCGATGACGCAGCGGTCGCCGACCTCGATACCGCCTTGGATGCCTACCTGCCCACCGATAACGCACCACGAGCCGATTCGGGCGCGTCCCGCGATGCCACACTGGGCGGCAATCAGCGTATGCTCGCCCACGTGCACGTTATGAGCAATCTGCACTAGGTTGTCTATCTTGCAGCCGCGCCCGATGCGCGTTTCATCCAGCGCCGCGCGGTCAATGGTGCAGCACGCGCCGATTTCCACATCGTCGCCCACCACCACCCGCCCGAGCTGGGGGAACTTGCGGTGGCCCTCGGCGGTGGAGACAAAGCCGTAACCCTCCGCGCCGATGACCGTGCCCGCGTTGATGATGCAGTGTTCTCCGATTACGCAACGCTCCAGCACCTTCACGCCGGGATGCAACCGTGTCTTCGCGCCAATGGTCGCGCTTTCGCCGATGAAGCAGTTGGCGTCGATGCGCACGCCGTCGCCGATGGAGGCACCGGCGCATACGACCGCGAACTCACCGACGCTCACATCGCTCCCGAGACTGGCCTTGGGGCTCACTGATGCCAGCGGACTGACTGCGGGCTTAGGCCGCGGTTCTTGCGCGAGGAAGTGCTCAATCACCTGCACGAACGCAAGCCGCGGGTTCTCGGCAATGATAGCGTCCGCAAACGAACCGGATAGATGCTCGGTAATTATCACGGCTGCCGGGCGTGCCGCCCCGTCTTTCGGAATCAGGCCGGCTGACTCGGCAAAGGCGATGCACCTGTCCTTCGGGTGCTCCAGGCTGCACACACCCTCTATGGCCAGGATGCCGTCGCCCTTGAGCTTCCCGCCCACAATCTCAGCCAGCTCTGCAAGTGTCACGCTCATATTCTCACCCCGACCGAGGCAAACAGCTCGTCGCGGAAGTCGGTCATCAGTTTAAACTCGTAGTAATTGCGGAAAATGTAAGTAATACCGTATTCGTTTTCGTCCTTGAGCTGCGACTTCACGTAATACTCGCCGGACACATAGAAGTCCTCAGCGATATTCACCCGCCCCCGCAGGAAGGGGCTGTTGAGCTTGTAGTCGTAACCCCCCTCCAGCAATGCAAATCCTTCCTTCCTCGCCGCCAGTCCCAGTTGCGGGCGCAGCTCAAACTGCCCGGGGTAGAAGACGCCGTGGAAGAACGCATCCGCGCTCTGCCCCAGCCTCACGCCTGCCGTAAAATCAAACCGCGCCTCTCCCTCCTCGCGGTTGATATCCACCCGGCCGGTCGCCCCCAGGCGAAACCTCGTGGATTCCACATCATATATGAGCGATATGTCCTCTTTAACGGTGAACAGCTCCGCCTTGGCAACCGGCTCCATTATCTGCAGCGGCTTGGCGAACTCGATCTCTCTAGTAAGGTAGCCCTCTACCAAGTCCGCTTTTGCTTCCACAAAGCTGACCGGCAGTCCGTGGAGCGCCTGCAAGTTCGCACTGACCACGCCTCCTGCGTCGTTCACTTGTAGGTTGAGCATCGTGGATGAGCGTATCTTCACAAAGTGCCGCTCAACTACGAGCACTCCGTCCCTTGGCATCAGCGTCACGTAGACTCTGGTAGTTTCCGCCGGCAGCACCAGAATCAGTGGATCGAAGTCGGTGTATCCTGTCTGGTTCTGCAACCAGGCTCGCACCTCACTCAACGCCATTCGCTCAACCCAGCTAGCATCGCTATACGGGGTGCCTCCTAGGGCCTCTGCCAGCGCGGCCTCCAAACCGGTGCGGTCGGCGCTGGTGATGTCGCGCAGTAGCGGCGTGTCCGAGCGGAAGCGGAACTCCACGGCAAAGGTCTTTATCTTGTCCCCGCTGAGCTGGATGGTTATGCGGCAAAGTGTGATTTCACCGGGACTTATACTCAGATCTGCGAGCTTCATCCCGCGCTTGCTCAAGGCAAGATCAATGACGCTGCTAAGGGTAGCGGTGATCTGCTCCTTGTTTGCCTCAATGCGCGCGACCGATCCCTCAAGCTGCTCCATCAGCGCCAGTTCGAGCGTGCGAGCAATCGCGTCGTGCACTTCTTCCGCGACTTTGCGGCTGGGCTCGACGTCCTCCCAGACCAGATCCAGCTGAACCATCTCTACCCGTGCAGATCCCGCGCCGTCCGTCTCCGCGGCCAGCGCGGAGCCGACCGTGAGCGTGCAGAGAATCGCTGCCAGCGGAATGCAGATCAGCCGCATACTCGCAAACTCCCAGCAGAGCAGTTAGAACATCTCGCCGATGCCGAAGTGGACGCGTGAGCCGCCGTCGATCAGGTCCCACCCCATATCCAGCCGGATGGAGCCCAGACCCAGGGCGGGCACGCGGAATCGCACGCCGAGGCCTGCAGTGCGGGCGGCGTCAGTCTCCGAGAAGCTCTCTCCGACCCAAGCCCAATCAGTGAAGACGACACCGGTGAAGGTCCTTTTCTTGTCCAGCGGAAAGCGGTATTCAGCGTTAAGCTGCAGCATCTTGGTGCCCAACAGGTCGTCTTCCGGACGCCCGCGCACCGAGTTCACCCCGCCCACCCGGAACTCCTCGAACACGGGAACGTTGCCCTCGGCGATGCCGACCTTGGCGCGCAAGGCGAAGGTGTTTTTCTCCATGTGTGGCATGAACACACGTCCGTCCAGCACATACTTGCGGAAGTCAAAGTCCCCTCCGAAACCGGCAATCTGGGTGCTTCCCCCGAAGTAGGTGCCCTCATGCGTGGTGAAGACGTTATCGCGGGTGTCGTGAACCATCCCGAGCGTTACGCTGCGGGTCTGGCCAGTTTGCTCCAGGCGGCGGCGGCGTTCCGGCCCGTAGTCGTGGAAGGGGTCGCCCTTTATTACATCGTAATCGTAGTCGGTGACGCCCAGCCCGATGGTGCCGGAGAGCTCGGTGTTGAAGTGTTGCCCCCAGGTAACATTGCCGCCAAGGCTTGTCACGTCGATTTCGCTCTCAATGGGCGAGCCGGGATTGCGCTGCTGGCGGTAGTTGAGGTCGTACACACTCGCCGAGAAGAAGTTATCCTCGCTCATGTACGGGTCGGAGTAGTCCACCTGGTAGCCTGGATTGTTCTTGCTGAAAACCACAATCGCGGACACGGTTTTGCCCTTTCCCTGGAAGTTGCGCTCGCTGTACGAGACGGTGCCCTGTAACCCGTTGACGGTTGAGTAGCCAAGGCCGATGCCCGCTTGTCCGGTGGGCGCCTCCGTCACGGCGAACTTGAGAACCAGGTTGCCCGGGGTCACCGAGGGTTCCATCGTCGGCTCCACCTGCTCAAAGATACCCATGTTGTAGAGGTCCTGCAGGGCCTTCTCAACGCCGCTCTTGGCCAGTAGCTCTCCGGTCTTCACCTGGCGGCCGACCACCATGCGCAGCAGCGATTCCTTGGTCTTCTCGTTGCCCTCGAACACGATATCGTCCACCACTCCTTCTCCGATGGTGACGTACACCGTGCCCGCATCATCCTCCAGGGTGCTAAGGGCAAACTCCACGATGTACGCGCCGACATACCCATCTTCGGAGTATTTGCCCAGCACTCCTACTGCAATGTCATCCTCCAACCGCCGGAGGTTGGTGACTTCCCCCGGAGTGAGGCTGATGAACTTCTGGAGCTCCTCGTCGGAGTAAATGGTGTTTCCGCTGAACTTCACCTCGCGGAAAACCGGGTTCTCCAGAACCTCGATAACCAGGATGGTCATGCCTTCGAGGTAGTCCAGCGAAAGCTGTGGAGGCTCTTGGAAATAACCGGTGGCGTACAGCAGCTCGGAATTGCGATTCAACTCGGTGAGAACGTTGCCGCTGATCTCTTGCCCCGGCTTGATGGTCAGCGCATCCAGCACGATGCTCTGGTCCAGATTCTTTAGGCCCACTATCTGGATGTTGTTGACCACCACCCCCTGGGCGTAAACCGGTGCAGCCGGAGCGGTCATCTCCAGAATGAGCAGTGCGAGCGCGAAAACTGTGATTTTCGCTAAGTTGGCGACGGGCATTGGTCCCATCCCTCCCTCCAGGATGTGAGATAAAGACGCGGGTATTATAGCAGCGCGCGCGGCTACTGCTCAAACTCCCGTTCCAGCGTCACCAGCAGCGCCAGCGCGTCCAGCGGTGCTTCGGCCTCGTGGGCGGGCGCGGACGCTGGAACGGCCGTTGCCGGAGAGGTCGCTGGCGGCTCAGTGGGAGTGCTCACCACTGGTTCCGTCCGTCGCTCAGCCGGGGGCCGTGGCGTCCTGGCGGCGACTATCCTTCGTTCCGGTTGTGGGCGTACCTGTGGAGCCTGGGCGATGGTCTGCACCTTCGCCTCAATTGCTGGCTGCGTCACCGGGACAACCGGGGCCTCGATACTGGCGGTGGGCTCAGGCCCACCGCGTGATGCGAGCATAACCGGGCCATCCTCGCGTGGCAGCAGCACTGCGGCCATCACGCCGATGACCACCACCACAAGTGCCATAGCAGCCAATCCTGCGGCAAGAGACGGTCGCCGGCTGCGTTCAGGCTCTGCCTTCAAGGCTACCCGCAGCTCGGCCTCCATAAGATGCAGCTTGCGCTTCAGCGCTTCGCTGTCACCGGTTTCAAGCTGAGAGGAAGCTTCGTCCCACCAGCGTGCGAGTTTTTCCAAACGGTCTTTGTTCATAGGCTTCTGGTATGCAATTATCGTAGCGGCGTGCCGGCAAGTTAAATCCTGAGTGGGCGGCACGGTGTGCTAGAATTATGGTTCACGGCCACACCTGTTTGGGGGGCATTATGAAGGGATCCACATTCAAGGTTTTGGCAGCATTTGCAGCCGCGGTGTGTGCATACATACTGCTCGCCGCTTATGCCGCGTCCGCTGAGTTGGTCAATGTGGGGATTCTGCACACCAACGACACCCGCGGCCGCATCCAGTCCTATTACTACCAGAGCACCAAGCCGCTGGGCGGTTACGCCAAGCGGGCGATTTACTTCCAGGAGAAGCGCCGCCACCAGAGTATGCACTGGCTTACGCTGGATGCGGGCAACACTCTGGGGTATACGCCGCTCAGCTACTACCTTGGCGGCTACCTGGACGTGCGGTTGATGTCCATGCTCGGGTACGACGCTGCCGGCCTGGGACCGCTGGACTTTGCGGTCGGGCGTAAGAAGCTGGCCGAGCGCATTGGCGAAGCGGGCTTTCCTTTCCTGTGCGCCAACGTTCTCGATGCGGCGACCGGGAAGTACCTTGGTGAGCCGTTCAAAGTGCTAGACCTGGGTGGCTTCCGGGTTGCGCTTCTGGGGCTAACGGATCCGGGCGCCCCCTCCCAGGTGCCCACGGCCAACACCTCCGGCCTTACCTTCCGCGACCCGCATGAGGTCGCCGCCGAGTGGGTCCCCCAGCTTAAGAACCAGTCGGATACTATTATCCTGCTTTCAACCCTGAAGCTGGCTGACAACATCCAGCTGGCGGTTTCACACCCCGAGGTATCCGTTATCGTGAGCGGCGGCCAGATGGCGGCGCTGAGCGTTCCGCTCAAGGTGGACAACAGCCTGATTGTCCAGTCCGGCAACTGGGGGTCCCACGCCGGCTTGCTCAAGCTCACCTTTGAAGGCGACCGCAAGAACGGATACAAGCTGCGGTACTTCGACGAACACCTGGAAGAACTCGGCGGACGCTGGACGGAGAACAGCCAGTATCTGGCAGTTATCTCCGAGCAGCGCGCCCGCATGGATGAACAGCTGGACGTGGTTATCACCAGCCTGGCTGAATCCATGCCGCTCGACAAGCTCACTTCATTTGAGACCTCGCTGGGAAACCTGTTTGCCGACGCAATGAAGTCGGCTGCCGGGACTGAAGTCGCACTCCTAGAGGCTGGCGGTTTCCGCGGCGGTCTCTCTGCCGGACCGGTAACCCGCGGCGACTTACTGAAGGCTTATCCTGGAGAAGCGCGCATCGTAAAAGGGGTTATGCGGGGAAGCGACCTGAACGCCCTGATGTCCCAGGGGGCGCAGGCCATCGGCCGTGGCAGCTTCCTGCAGGTCAGTGGTGTGAGCTTCGGGATATTTGATGGAGCGGCTTACAGCGTGCGTGTGGGCGGAGTGCCACTCAGACCTGAGGCTGATTACACGGTTGCGGTGACCGACCGGATGGTCCAAGGACTGGAGGGCCTAACCGCGGTTTACTCCCTTCGCCAGCAGCAACTGCACCCCTATCTGGTGCGGGAGGTCGTTGAGGAATATCTCTCCACCCGCAGCGACTACGCTGGCGAGTTGGAGGAGCGGATAAGCTACTTCGCCGAGCCCCCGGAAACGGGAGCAATCGCGGATGTGACCGCAATCGAAGAAGAAGCTCCGGCAGAAAGCGTGCTGGATGAGGCGGCGGAGACTCCGATTCAGGATGAGATCGCCGAGGCGCCACCGGAGGAGCCCGCACCCGAGAATGAAGAGGCGCTGGAAGAACCTGCCCCCGGCGAATACGAGGTGATTGTTGAGGAGGAAACGGATCTGGGCCTGGCCCCTGCGCCAGAGCCGGGAATGGAAGAAGAGGCCGCCGAGCAGGCCGAACCGGTAGTGGAGGAACTCCCGTCAACTCCAGCCGGCGATCAGTCCATCGGCTCCACTTCGGTGGAGATGGAGGGCCTCACCTACGATTTCGGGGTGAATGAGGTGACGCTGGACGGCCAGCCTGCGATTGAGTTCGCTCTCAAGCTGCGCAACACCGGCGAGACCCACAAGATGCTCAAGTTTCCCACCGGCCAGCACTTTGATTTCAAGGTCTACAAGGACAACAAGCTCTTCTGGAATTACTCGTACAACCGCTATTTCACGCAGGAGGAAACTTCGGTTGCGCTCGCGCCGGGCGACGAAATCGAGTTCAAGGCGTACTGGGACGGAACCGACAACCAGAAGATGCAGCTGGCGGAGAACCTCTACCGCTTCGTAGCGGAGCTGACGACCACGCCGGCGCAGGAAGTGTCGTTCATCGCGCTGTTCGTCCCGCTGATCAACTGAGCTAAATGCCGCCCATCATCGACCGCGCCGTAATCTTCGTTGCAGTACTCGTCGGCTTCATGGCAATGGTGGATACGCTGGCGCTGTCCATCCGCACCAGCGGCGCCATCACCAAACGGTTGGCCTCGTCCATCGCGCTGTTCAACCTCATCATCGTCTTCGCCCGCCTGTCAAACATGATTCAGGCGCCCATCGTGGGCAATATGGCCGACAAGACCGCCGTGCCCGACCCGGTAATCCGTGATGCTCTGGTGAATGCGCTGATGTTGAAGATCCACTTCATCATCCTTGCGACCACCATAGGAACGGTGCTCGGTGCCCTGCTTACGCCCACGTTCGTCCGAATCTTCACCCGGCTGTTGGAGGTATTTGAGGAGGTCAGGACGCTCCCGCGCGTGGTCCTCTACCTGTTGCATCCCAAGCGCTGGCTGCGGGCGCACAAGTACTTCGTCTGGCCTTTCCATGGGCGGCTGGTGGAGTATTTCAGGAGCATCCGCCGGCTTCCGTTGGATTTCATCGCCTTTATGGTTCTGGTCACCGCGTTCTACACGGTGGGGGTTCTGTCCACGATCTACGCCGGCGCGCTTAACCCTTCATTGCGCGCCACCGCCGTGACGCTGTCGGGAATCGTCAACGGCATTGCGACCTTCCTGCTCTTCATCCTGGTTGACCCGCCTGCGGCGATGATCACTGACCAGTGCATCAATGGCCAGCGTCCGCTGGAGGACGTCAAAGTAATGAACCTTTACTTGGTTGTCGCGCGGTTCACCGGCACCATAATCGCCCAATTCATCGTGGGAACGATGGCGTTCTATGTGATGTACGTTGCGGGCTGGGTTGATAAGCTATTCTAGAGCGATGCCTGTCCGAGCGCGCAAGATCCCTGCTATCGTCGGTCCCACCGCCTGTGGCAAGACTTCGCTTGCACTCGCGCTCGCGGCGCGCTTGCCGCTGGAGATTGTCTGCTGCGATTCTCGCAAGGTCTACCGCGGCCTAGACATAGGCTCTGCCAAGCCCACAGCTTCCGAGAGAGAGTCAGCGTGCTTTCATCTGCTCGATATGGTGGAGCCTAGTGCAGGCTTCTCGGTGCAGGAGTTTGTGCAGGCAGCCCATTCCGCCATTGCCGGTATCCGTGAGCGCGGCAGGTTACCTTTGCTGGAGGGTGGCACCGGACTTTACATTGAGGCGCTGGCGGAGGGCTACGATTTCGGGCAGGCTCCGCCGTTGAGAGTGCTGCGCCGGCAGTTCAACCAAGCCTGGGAGCGGGGCAGCGAGATGCTGCGAAGCCGCGTCCGGTCGCTACCGGGGGCTGGCGCGGTGGACCTGGACAACCCTCGTCGGGTCATCCGGCTGCTGGAGCGCGTGCTCATGTCCATAAACGAAGCGGAGTGCGCAGCGCTCCTTGACGCCTTGGGATTCACGCCGGCTCAGGAAGAGGTTATGCAGGCTCGGAAAGCGGCGAGTGCTTCACGCCCGCAACCGCTGCCGCCGCTGGTGCTGATGGGCTACCGGCTGGAAGTGCAGCGCGAGGCGCTGGAGGCCCGTATCCACACGCGAACCGGGCAGATGTTGGCGAATGGGCTGGTGGATGAGGTCCGCACAATCCTGGATGCGGGCGTGCCGCCGGGCGCGCAATCCCTTTCGGGCATCGGCTACAGCGAGGCGGTGAGCTTTCTCCAGGGCGATCTTTCGTTCCAGGAACTGGCGGAACTAATCACTATCCACACTCGGCAGTACGCCAAGCGCCAGGACGCCTGGAATCGTAGCCGCTTCAAGCACTTCACGCTGCTCGCTTTCACCACGCCCGCCGAGCAGGCTGAAGCCCTGCATGTGATTGAAACGGACATCCGCGGGGAGTACCCCGAGGCCGGCTCCGGCTAGCGGAACTCCCGTGAATCCAGCACAATCGTCACCGGTCCGGCATTCACCAGCTCCACATCCATCATCGCGCCGAACACTCCGGTCTTCACCCGCAGCCCATACTCCCCGATGGTGGCCGCGAGTTTCTTCACCATCGCCTCCGCTGGCTCCGGCGCCATCGCCTTGATGAACGACGGGCGGTTACCCTTCTTGATATTGGCGCACAGCGTGAATTGCGAGACGAGCAGTATCTCGCCACCAGCATCCAACGGAGAGAGGTTCATCTTCCCTTCGGCGTCCGCAAGTATGCGAAGCTGAGCGATGCGTTTGGCCATCCACGCCAGGTCTTCCATCGTGTCCTCTTCAAACACGCCGGCCAACACAAGGAAGCCCAGGCCAATGGACGCAACAGCCGCGCCTTCAACGCGCACTTCCGCCCGGCTCACCCGCTGAACCACCGCCCGCACTAGTTCTCCTCCTTCGGATGCTCAAGCATGCGTTCAACCGCCATGATGTCCTCCACCTTCCGGAGGGTCTCCAGCACTTCCTTGAGCTGCTCCTTGCTCTGCACTTCCACCATCAGCTGGAAAGTGGCGACCTCATCGCCGTGCATCACGCTGGGATGCAGGTTCAGGTTTCCACCGGTCAGGTTCACCGAAAGCTCCGACAGTTCGCGCATCACGTCAAACAGCAGTCCGACGCGGTTCAGCGCGGTGATATGCAATGCCGTAGGGTAATAGATGTTCTTCGCATCCTCGCTCCATTCCACCGGTATCACGGTGAACTCGGCCATCGTGTTTCCCAGCGGGCAGTGGGCGTGGTGAATCTCCACCCGGTGCTCCTTGCGGTTATCCAGCCCGAAGACCTCGTCGCCCGGCACCGGTGTGCAGCAAGCCGCCAATTCCACCTTCCTTCTCAACGGCCGGCCGCCCTTGCGGGCAATCCCCAGCTCGCTGGCGGTGCCCACCGCCGTGTGGAACGGGGAACGCCCCCAGGAGGCTGTGGGCTGGTAGCGCGGCTGCAGGGATTCCTGAATGTGCTTGTGTTTCAGTTGTTTGACCACTTCGTCCGCCATCAAGTTGCCGACGGCAATGCGGTCAAACATGTCGTCAATCTTGCGTATGTGGAGTATCTTAATGAGTTGCAGCAGCTTGGTGTTGTCCATCAGGTTGAGCGGATACAGCCCCTCTTTGGTGATCTGCTGCCGGAGCAGGAACCGCCCCATTTCCACCCGCTCGCGGCGGGTGCGGCTGCGGAACCACCGCTTAATCTTCACCACCGAACGAGGGCTCTTGACTATGTTCAGCCACTCCGGCTGGGGATTGGGCTTGCCCTCGGGGTTCTTGACGACCTCCACTACATCTCCATTGTCCAATTCGTAGTCGAGCGGAACCGGCACGCTGTTTACTTTGGCGCTCTGCGTGCTGTGCCCCAGGTCGGTGTGGATGAAGTATGCAAAGTCCAGCGGAGTTGCCCCTTTGGGCAGCGACACGACTTCGCCCTGCGGCGAGAGCACCAGCACCTCGCCTTCGGTCAGCGACGCCCTCGTTTTCTCTACGAAACGCCTGGAGTCAAGATGCTCCTCCGACAGGTCCTGGATGAACTGGAACCAGGAGAACGTTTTGCTGAGCTTCCCCTGGGACGAGAGTTCCTTGTACTTCCAGTGCGCGGCTACTCCGTGTTCCGCTACATCGTTCATCCACACGGTGCGAATCTGAATCTCGGTTATCTGGCCGCTCTCTCCGGCGACAGTGGTGTGCAGGCTCTGGTAGCCGTTGCTCTTCGGCGCGGCGACAAAGTCGCGGAAGCGGCTGAACAGCGGACGGTACAGCCCGTGAATCACACCCATCGCCCGGTAGCAGTCAATCTCGTCACCGCTGATAACGATGCGCAGCGCGATAAGGTCAAACACCTGGTCAATGGACACTCCGTCCTTTTGGATTTTTCTCCAGGTGGAGTAGGGCGATTTCACGCGCCCGTAGATCATCTCAACTTCCAAGCCCTCCTGCGCCAATGCCTCGTGCACCTGCTCTTCCATCCGCTCGTATAGCTGAGTTTTGGCCCCTACCGTCTTGTCCAGCTCTCGCAGTATCCACTCATATTCCTTCGAATAAAGGTGGCGGAAGCAGATGTCCTCCATCTCGTTGGCGATTTCGCGCAGGCCCAGCCGCCGTGCCAGTGGTACGTAGAAGTCCAGCGTCTCCTTGGCCTTGCGCTTGATGCGGTCGGGATGAAGCGTGTGTACCGTGCGAAGGTTATGCAGGCGGTCGGCAAGTTTGATGACCAGCACGGCGAAGTCCTGCGCCATCGCCACGAAAAGCTTCTGTAGGTTGCGCGCCTGCTCGTCGCTCATTGTCCGGCCGGTGAAGCGGGCGAAGAGGTCAATGCGCTGGATCTTGGTCAGCGCGTCCACCTTCCGCTCCACATCCTTGCCGAATACCCGCCCGATTTTCTTCAGCCGGACGGGTGTGTCCTCCACCGTGTCATGCAGCAACGCGGTAATGATGGATTCCTCGTCCATGTGGAGTCGCGCGCAGATGAGGGCGACATTCAGCGGGTGGGTGATATAGGGCTCGCCAGTTTCGCGCTCGACGTCCTTGTGCGCCTGCAAGGCCAGTTGGAACGCAGCCTCAATCCTGCTGGTATCCGCGTCCGGGTGCTCCACCCGGTAGGTTTCAATGAGCTTGCGGTAAAGCTCGGTGGCCTCGGGGTGTTCGCTTTTCGTCTGTTGCCTGGCGAGCGGCATACTTGCTCTGTATTATATCCTCTGTCTGCGCTAGCTATCTTCCAGGCCTGTCAGCCGCAGTAGCACGGACAGGTTGTTCATGTAGTTATCAAGTTCAAGCTCAAGCTGAAGGTTGTGCTTCCCCCCCTCCTGAATGCGGTCGGCGAGGTGCGACATCCGGAATCCCATAACCCGTAGCGGCGCCTCGCCTGGGCGTAATACTAGCAGCGCTAGATGCGTGCGGTCGTAACCGATGAGCGATGCCCGCTCAATGCTCGCATCCCTGAGCAGCACCATCGGTGCCGGATGCCCCTCGCCGAAGGGGTAGAAGCGCACGAGCGACTCGCACAGCCGTGGGTCCGCCAATTCCTCCACAGTCGTCTCCAGTTCACACTCGTTGGCCTGCGCTGGCTGTTCCGTCTCCACCAGCTCAGCATTAGCCATCATGCTCCTCAGTTCATTGATGCGGCTGACGGGTATGGTCCCGCCAAAAGCGGCGGCGTGCCCACCGACTCTGGTGAACAGGCCTTTGGCTGGTTCTATGGTGTGAAGCAGGTCAACCCCCTCAGGTGCCCTGCCGCTAGCGATGGCCTCTTCATCCTCGGTTGAAGTGTCGGCAAGCAGGATGGCGGGGCGCTGGTAAAGCGCTGCAATACCCGCGGCAACGATGCCGGTGATGCCCTGATTCCACTCCGGCTTGTAGAGTACCAATACCGCCGAGTCCTTCTGCGCTTCTGCCTGCAACTTGGCTTCAGCGTCCATCAGCTTCTGCTGCGCCCGGCGCATCCGGTTAAGCTCCAGCAGCTGCGATGCGACGTGCGCGGCGTTAGCCTCATCCTGCGTGAGCAGCAGCTCCGCCGCCAGGCGCGCATGCGCCATTCGGCCCGCCGCGTTCAAGTGTGGAACCACGTTGAATGCCACATCTCGCTTGGTGAGATGCGACATTCCTTCCAACTTCAAGCAGCGCAGGAACGCCCGCAGCCCCACATTCTTTGTCTGCGTTACCCGCGGCAGCCCGTTGTGCGCCAACCGGAAGCAATCGCCGGTCATCGGTACGATATCTGCAATGGTGCCGATGGCCGAGAGATCCAGGAAGTGCTGCTCCGCCAGAGCCGGGCTTTCGTCGGCGGCCTTGAGCCATTCCTGGGCGGCGAAATAGGCCAGCCCCGCGCTACAGAGGGGATCTACTCCATCGTCAAGCTGAGGGTTGATGATGGGGACGTCCGGCGGCTCACCCGCGGACTGGTGGTGGTCAATCACCACCACATCAATTCCCAGACTGCGCGCCAGCTCAATCTCCTTGTGGTTGGCAGTTCCGCAATCCAACGCAACAATCAGCTTGTAGCCGTTGTCAGCCGCGCGCCTGACCACGCGCTCGTTCAGCCCGTATCCCTCGTTGAAACGCGATGGCAGGAAGTAGTTGGCCTTCAGCCCCAGGTGCTGCGCCGTGCGGAACATGATGCACACGGCCAGTACTCCGTCAACATCATAGTCGCCGTAGAACAGGATGGATTCGCTCTGCTTGCGTGCGTGCTGCAAACGCTCAATGATCGCGGGAAGTGCCGGAGCCTTGTCCAGTCCGCCGGCGTGCTCCAGGCCGGAATGAACGAACGCTTCCGCTGCACTTGGGTTCTCGTCCCAACGATTGGCGAACAACCGCGCAAGCACCGGTGAGAGGCCGTGCTCCTTCTGTAGCAGGTTGTTCAGGCTTCGTTCTGGACCGCCCTCTGGGGGCATTTCGTCACCTACCGCCGGCGCAGCTTCTTTTTCTTCTTCTTTATCTTGTCCGCAGCTTCCCGGCGGCCTTCTTCGTCATCAGCCTTGCTCACCGGCTCCCTGGCAGTTCGCCCGGCTCCCGGCTTCCGCTCATCCTTTGGGGCCAGCACCATCTCTTTCTCCTTTTCTTCGTAGATCTCGGCTTCATCCTCGTCAAACTCGCCAGTCGCCACCTGTTCGTGCGCCGCCACCAGGTCAACATACTTGGGTAGCCGGTACTTGCGCTCCTCGCGGGTGAAGTAGAGCACGATGGGTGCAGCGATAAAGACGGAGGAGTAAGCGCCGGAGATCATTCCGAAGAGCATCGCCATGCTGAAACCGTACAGCGCGCGCCCGCCGAAGAGCAGCAGCGCGATAAGCATTATCACCACTGTCGCGACGGTCGCCAGCGACCGCGTAAGCGTTTGCGTAAGGCTGAGGTTGATGATGGTCGGGAAGTTGATCTGCGGGAAATTGCGCAGGTTCTCGCGGATGCGGTCGTAGATGATGATGGTGTCGTTGATGGAGTAACCGATGATAGTCAGTACCACCGCAATGAAAAACGAGTTGACTTCCAGCTTGAGCAATGCGGTTCCGGACAGCGCGATTATCACATCGTGGATCAGCGCAACAACTGCTGCAATGGCGAAAACAAGGCGGTTGAAGCGGATGAAGATGTAGACCATTATCGCGATGGTGCCAATGATGAGCGCGATGATGGCGTTTCTTATTAGCTCCGCGCCCACTACCGGCCCCACATAGTCCTGCTGTAGCACCTGCATGTTCTCGGAGCCGCCGTACTTGTCGCCGATCTCCCGCTCCATTTCGCTGATCTTCTCAGCCCGCAGCTCGCTGCGCGTGGCAGTGTCCTTGGCGCTGGAGGTGTCAATGCGTACGCGAATCTCCACCTCCCGCTGGTGTCCCCGCCGCAGTTGCACCATGGCTTCGCCGACGGAGTACTTCTGTGCAATCTCCGCAATCTCGGCGGCGTTGCCCGGCTCCTGCAACTGCAACTGGATTAGGCTGCCGCCGGTGAAGTCAATGCCCAGGAACAATGGGTTGCCCATCGTGCGGTAGTTGCCAACCATGATGATGACGCCCGCAATGATGGCCAGCGCGGAGATGAGCAGCCAAAGCTTGCTGTACTGGACGAAGGGGATGAGTTTGTATCGGTTTAGGTTCTGGAGCATTGTTTCCTCTTATGCGTATAGGCCCAGCTTCTTGAAGCGCATGGTAACAAATTCCAGGATGAAGCGGGTTACGAATACGGCGCTGAACATTGAGATCAGGATGCCGAGCGATAGGGTTATGGCAAAACCCTTCACTGGGCCGGTTCCGAAGAAAAAGAGGATTAGCGCTGCGATGAGGGTCGTCAGGTTGCCGTCAAGAATGGCGATCCAAGCACGCGCAAAAGCCGCCTCCATTGCCGCGCCGAGGGTCTTGCCCCAGGCGAGCTCCTCTTTCAAGCGCTCAAAGATGATGATATTAGCATCAATCGCCATGCCGATGGACAGGATGATGCCCGCGATACCCGGCAGCGTCAGCGTGACATTGAACAGCGAGAGATAGCCGACGAGCAATACCACATACAGGGCGAGCGCCAGGTTGGAAACGAAGCCGGGCAGGCGGTACAGCAGAATCATGAACAGCAGGATGACAATGAAGCCGCCGATGCCGGCGACTACGCTCGCGTCAATGGACTCCTGGCCCAGACTCGGCCCGACTACGCGGCTCTCGAGCTCCTGCACTGGAATGGGCAGGGCGCCGCCCTTGATCTGCCTTGCCAGCAGTGTGGCGTTTTCCACATTGAAGCCGCCGCCTTCAATAATGCCACGGCCACCCCAAATGGGGCCGTTGATAACGGGGCAGGAAATCACCACTCCGTCCAGCGCAATCGCCAGGTACTCCTTAACATGGTTCTTGGTGAATTTGCCGAACGTATCCGCCGCGTCAGCCTTGAACTCAAAGCCCACCGCCGGGCGCCCCATTTGGTCCCTGGTTGGGTAGGCGTCCGCCAGGTCGCGTCCCGTAACCACCACGGGCAGGTTCAGACCTTCAATGGACGCGCCTTCCTCGAGCGCATCCTTCCCCGCGTGGACAAACTCCAGCAATGCGGTCTTGCCGATTAACTGGAGCACCGCGTTGGGGTCTTTTTCGCCGGGCACCTGCACCAGCACGCGGTCGTTACCCACCACCGTGATGACGACTTCTTTCTGTCCCTGGGGGTCAACGCGGTTGCGGATGACCTCCACCAAGCCGCTCATGTCGTCGGGCTTGACTTCCTGGCCCATGGGCGGGGTCGCCTGCAAGACGACCGAAACGCCTCCCTTCAGGTCCAGGCCGAGGGTGACAACGTCGAATCCCTCTGCCATGCGCCAGATGGGCTGCACCAGCGCAATCACGAGGACAACGAGAATTAACAGGAGGTTAGCCTGCCGTTTATTCATCTCCACTCCAGTCGCGATAGAACCTTTATACTAGCACTTTGCCTTTGACTCCTCAACTTACGCAGGGGAGTTCGCTTCGCTGGAGAGGTAGGCCAACACCCGCTCAAAACCCTCAATGTCCCCGACTGAAGCGCAGGGCGCTTCGCGGGCTATTCGCGCGTTTAGCATCCGCAGCACCTTGCCCGGCCCCACCTCAATGAACGCGTCCGGCCGCTCCTTGAGCATATTCTGAATCGTGTCCATCCAGCGCACCGGCGCGGTCACCTGGCGGTAAAGCGTCTGGGGGATCGCTCCGGCTCCACCGGAATACTGCTCGGCGGTCACATTCGCGTAGACGGGGAACTGCGCGGCGGAGAACGATGTTGCGTGCAGCTCTGCCTTCAGCTTCTCCGCTGCGGGGGTCATCAAACTGCTGTGGAAGGGCGCGCTGACCTTCAGCTCAACCACGCGCTTGGCACCGGCGGCGCTCAGCGCTTGCGCAGCCTGGTCTATCCCCGCGGCGCTGCCGGATATAACTAACTGGTCGGTGCTATTGACGTTGGCCAGCTCGGCTACCTCGCCTTCAAGCTTCAGCCCCGCTAGCGTTTCTTCAATCGCCCGCTGTTCCAGCCCGAAGATTGCGGCCATCTTGCCGGCGCCGGGGGGCACCGCTTCCTGCATGAACCTCCCGCGCAGATGCACAATGCGCAACGCCTCGGCAAACTCCATCGCTCCCGCTGCCACCAGCGCGCTGTACTCGCCCAGCGAGTGGCCTGCAGCGATTAGCTCAGTCCCATCCGCCACAAACGGCTTCAGCACCGACCAGATTGCGCAGCTCACGGTGAGTATCGCCGGCTGCGCGTTGGCCGTCAGCGTCAGCTCTTCTTCTGGGCCGTTGAATATCAGGTTGGACAACGGGTAGCCGAGCGTCTCGTCCGCTTGCGCGAAGTACTTGCGAACCTCCGCGTATTCGTCGTGGAAGTCCCGGCCCATTCCCGCTTGCTGGGAGGCTTGGCCGGGAAACAGCAGAGCAAGTTTCATAACCCTCTCCTCTTTGGCGCTAAGTGCCCCAGATCAAGTAGCACGACGCCCAGGTCAGCCCTGCGCCGAAAGAAAACAGCACGATCTTGTCCCCCGGCTTGAGCTTCCCTTCTTCGTTCAGCTCGTCAACGCACAGCGGGATGGAAGCCGACGTGGTGTTGCCGTACCGCTGGATGTTGATGTATACCTTCTCTTCCGGCACGCCCAACCTGCGCTGGGTGGACTGAATGATGCGCTGGTTGGCCTGGTGCCCCAGGAACCAGTCCACTTCCGAGGGGTCAACGCCGTCCTTGGCGATAACGTCACGCACTGTCTGATCCATGCGGCGCACGGCGTGCTTGAACACCTCCTGCCCCTCCATGTAGATGTAATGCTGCTCGTTGAGCACGGTGTCAAGCGTCGCGGGCGCGGCGCTGCCGCCGGCGTACTGATAGAGAATATCAATCAGCGTGCCGTCACTGCCTAGCACGAAGTTACGGATGCCCCGCCTGTCGCTGGTGGCGGGAACGGCCTCCAGGTACAGCCCCGCCGCAGCGTCGCCGAACAGCACGCAGGTGTTGCGGTCGGTGTAGTTCGCCATGGAGGTCATGATTTCCGAGCCAATGACGAGAGCGTTATGGTACATTCCGCTCCGAAGGTAGTTGTACGCCGTGGCCAGCGCATAGATGAAGCCGCAGCATGCGGCGTTCAGGTCAAAGCACGCCGCCTTGCTGGCGCCGATGCGTCCCTGGATGATTGACGCAGTCGCCGGGAAAACACGCTCTGGCGTGACCGTCGGCACAATGATAAGCTCAACCTCCTCCGCTCTTATACCGGCGTTCTCCAGAATCCTCTGCGCCGCACGCTCGCCCAGCAGCGAACAGGTCTCGCCGGGGCTGACGAAGTGGCGCGACTTAATTCCTGTGCGCGTGGTGATCCACTCGTCGCTGGTGTCAAGGACTTTCTCAAAGTCCTCGTTGGTGAACACGCGGTCAGGTGCATACCTGCCGGTGCCCTTGATTAAGACATCGATGTCCATTGTGTTTGCTCCAAGGAACCATGGATTGGCTGGATGCTAACAGGAGGCTTAATACCGGAGCACCACCAATTATACGCCATCCACGCCAGCGGGTGGACTCACTGCGTGGGCTCAGGGCCGTTTTCAGCGAGCACATTCGCCCGCCGGACCTCGGCTTCAATGTTCCGGCTAACATCCTCATCAACCATCCGGGAGGCCCAGAGGATGGAGTTCATAATGGCCTTGGCTTCGCTTCGCCCGTGGCAAATGACCACATTCCCTTTCACGCCCAGCAGGGGCGCGCCGCCCCACTCGGAGTAGTCAAACCTGCGCTTGAACCGCGCCATGCTTCCGCGGAAGAACAACCATGCCGCCATCGCGGTGAAGGGATTCCGCGTAATCTCCTCCTTCAGCAACGTGCCGAAGGTGCTCGCCAGGCCCTCCGCGAACTTGAGCAGGATGTTGCCCAGAAACCCGTCGCACAGCAGTACGTCAACGTTCCCGTCCAGCAGGCTCTGGCCTTCCACATGCCCGACGAAGTTGATGGCCGAATCCTCCGAGAGGAGCTTGTGAGCCTCTTTTACGAGCTGGCTGCCCTTATAGTCTTCTGAGCCGTTGCTGAGCAGCCCGATGCGGGGGTTCTCGCGCTTGAACACCCGGGACATGTACACCCGGCCTATATGGGCGAACTGGTGCAGGTGCACCGGACGGACGTCCACATTCGCGCCGGAGTCCAGGATGAACATGGACTTGCGCCTGGTCGGCCAGGGCGTAGCGATGGGCGGCCGTGAGATGCCCGGTATCCTCCCCAGCTCAAAAAGCGCGCAGGTCATTACCAGGCCGGTATTTCCCGGCGAAATGATTGCCCCGCCGGTCTTCTTATACAGCTGGAACGCGATATTGATCGGGTTGTTCGCGTAGCTCCGGTAGGCTTTCACCGGGCTTTCAATGCTGTCGGGCAAGCGGTCGCTGGCAGTGTGAAAGGTCACGGACGCTCCCACGGCACTAGCGGCGGAAGCCAATTCGTTTCCGGCCGGTGATTGCGTATCAGAATCGTCATACACCACAAGATGCAGGTCAATCGGGCGCTTCAGCTTCCTCAGCCCCAGCGCCGCGCCCAGCATGATTTCATCTACGCCCTTCTCGGCGGAAGCAGCATCAAGAACGATTGTCGTTTCAAGCATCTGGTAGAATTACACTTTACTATATGGGGGCGGCTGTTTTGAAGCCCCTAACGGCTCAGGTTCATGGATAAGATCACCCATTTAAGCTCTGGGGCGGTGGTTTTCGCGCCCAGCGAAGGTATCCCCGTGGTACTGATACAGGCCAGACGGCACTCAGGCATGTTCTGGGGCCTGCCCAAGGGGCACATCGGCCTGGGTGAGACGCTGGTGCAAGCCGCCATCCGCGAAACCGAGGAGGAAACCGGGCTGGATGTTTCCTCACTCCGGTTGGTCTGCTATCTGCGTCCGGTGTTTTACGAGTTCTTAACCCGCAACGGTGGCGTGGAAAAGCTGAACTGCAAGACAGTCCACTTCTTTCTGCTGGAAGCGCCGGCAGGCTTGCCGCCAATGGAGGCGAAGTTCGGTGATGAGGGAATCAAGCAGGTTGAGTGGTTCCCGCTGGCGCAGGCCAAGGAGCAGGTGACCTTCAGCAATTACCGCACCGTGCTGGAGTCGGCCGAAAAGGCCTTGCATCTGCGCTGAAACGGGCAAATAGCCCTTGGAATCCCTTGACAACCCCTTGCCGTGGGATAGAATAGAGCTTCAGAGTTCGCACTCCCCCTTTGGGCACCGTTATGGAATTTCCGCTCAGCAAACACAAGAATGCCCGTATTGCCTTAGGCTTTGACGACGTCTCGCTCGTTCCCAGCGCGTCCACCATTGACCCCGCGGATGTCGACCTGTCCGTGGACATAGGCGGACTCCGCATGGAGTTCCCGATAATCGCCAGCGCCATGGATGGTGTCGTCAGCCCGTCTTTCGCGGTAGCGATGCACGAGCTGGGCGGCATGGCGGTGCTCAACCTCGAGGGTATCTTCACCAAGTATGAGAAACCCGAGGAGCCGCTCGCGCGCGTCGTGTCGGCCAGCGACGCTGAAGCGACCCGCGTTCTCCAAGACATCTACCGCGAGCCCGTTAAGCCGGAGCTGATCGAGCGCGCAATCAGGCAAGTCAAAGACCGGGGCGCGCCCGCGGTAGGCAGCCTTACGCCGCTCGGAGCCATGCGCTGGGCCGACGATGCGGTAAAGGCCGGACTGGATGTGCTCGTGGTGCAAAGCACAGTCATAAGCGTGCGTCACCGCTCCAGCAAGGGAGAGGTCCTGTCGGTCGCGGAACTCATAAACAAAATCGATATGCCGGTGCTGCTCGGCAACTGCGTCTCCTACGATGTCGCCTACGAGCAAATGGAAGCCGGCGCAGCAGGGATTCTCGTCGGCGTGGGGCCTGGTGAGGCCTGCACCACGCGCGCGGTTACCGGAGTCGGCGTGCCGCAGATTACCGCCACCGCCGATGTCGCCGCCGCCCGCCAGGACTACCTGGAGAAGTCCGGCAGGTACGTGGCTGTTATCACCGACGGCGGAATGCGCAAGGGCGGCCAGATGGCCAAAGCTCTGGCTGCTGGCGCTGACGCGGTGATGGTCGGCAGTATCTTCGCTGGCTGCCCGGAAACGCCCGCGGCACCTTACCACTGGGGAATGGCGACGCCGGACCCGAACCTGCCTCGCGGAACCCGCGTGCGGGTCGAAAAGAACATCCCACTGAAACAGCTTCTCTTCGGGCCGACCTCGGTGACCACTGGCGAAGAGAACCTCGTTGGCTGCCTGCGGTCCTCAATGGGACTCTGCGGTGCGGCCAACATCAGTGAAATGCAGGGAATCGGGCTGGTTGTGTCCCTGTCCTTCATGACCGAAGGCAAGACGCTACAGCGTTCCCAGCGCCTGGGCATGGGTGCATAGATGGCTCAGCAGGAGAAGATAATCGTCGTTGATATGGGTTCCCAGTACACCCAGCTAATCGCGCGGCGCATCCGCGAGCTGGATGTCTTCTCCGAAATCCGCACTACCGACATCACCCTGGAAGACATCAAGCACGAAATGCCTATCGGCCTCATCCTCTCGGGCGGCCCCGGCAGCGTCTACGTGCACGGCTCTCCGGAGATTGACCCGAAGATACTTGAGCTTGGAATCCCTATACTCGGCATCTGCTACGGCCTGCAGTTCATCGGACGGATGCATGGCGGCGAAGTCATCTCAGCGAAGGCCGCTGAGTACGGCAAGACCGACCTGCAGGTGGTGGAGCCGGACAGCGTTCTCTTCCGCAACCTCAACCCTGAACTCATCTGCTGGATGAGCCACGGCGACGTGCTTGCCAGCCCGCCGAAGGGATTCAGACTGGTGGCCAAAACCTACCATACGCCGGTTGCGGCGATGGAGAATCCCGCACGCAAGCTTTACGCCGTGCAGTTCCACCCCGAAGTCACCCACACGCCCTGGGGCGTCGAGCTCCTGCGCAACTTCGCTTTTGAGGTCTGCAAGGCCGGCGGCACCTGGAAGGTCTCGTCGTTCGTGGAGGACGCTACAGCGAATATTCGTGAGAGCGTGAAATCTGCGCGCGTGTTATGCGGCATCTCCGGCGGCATAGATTCGCTCGCAACCGCCGTGCTGGTGCAGCGGGCGATCGGCGAACAACTTCACTGCATTTTCGTTGACCACGGCCTGATGCGGATGAACGAAGCTGACCAGGTGGAGCGCGTGTTCAAGAAGCAGTTCAAGGCCAACTTTCAGCGGGTGAACGCCGCGCGCCGCTTCTTCGGCAAGCTCAGAGGGGTGACCAATCCGGAGCGCAAGCGCAAGATTATCGGCCGCGAGTTCATCCGTGTGTTTGAAGAAGCTGCGCTGAAGGTGAAGAACGTCAAGTACATCGCCCAGGGCACCATCTATCCAGACGTGGTGGAGAGCCACGGCGTCGGGAAGCACCAGCACGTGATCAAGAGCCACCACAATGTGGGTGGCCTTCCCCGCACAATGAAGCTGAAGCTCGTGGAGCCGTTGCGCGACCTTTTCAAGGATGAGGTTCGCAAGGTCGCGCTGAATCTCGGAGTGCCGGAGAGCGTGGTGTACCGTCAGCCTTTCCCCGGCCCGGGTCTGGCTATCCGTATCATCGGGGCGGTTACTCCCTTCAAAGTTCGCATTCTCCAGCAGGCGGACGCGATAATCCAGGAGGAGCTGGCGAGCTCGGAGATCTACGCCGACATAGGCCAAGCATTCGGTGTGCTGCCAGACATCCGCTCGGTTGGCGTGATGGGCGACCGGCGCACCTACGGCTACCCCATCATCCTCCGCATCGTCACGACCACCGACTGGATGACGGCGGACTGGGCGAGAATCCCGTACAATGTGCTGGAGACCATCAGCAACCGCATTATCAACGAGGTCCCGCAGGTGAACCGGGTGGCGTACGATATCAGCAGCAAGCCACCCGCAACCATTGAATGGGAGTAGCGGACTTGCACAGAGTTGGTGAACAACCATGATTAAAGTGCCGGAGCATTTCCATCAGCTATATGCGCCCGAAGAGATAGCCGCGCGGGTGGAAGAGATCGCCAACGACATCTCCTCGGACTATGAGGGCAAGCGGGTGCATCTCGTTTGCGTTCTACGGGGAGCGGTCGTTTTTCTGGCGGATCTGCTCCGCCGCCTCAAGATTCCCGCCTCCTGCGACTTCCTGTCGGTTGCCAGTTACGGTGATTCCACCGAGAGTAGCGGCGTCGTCCGCATGATAAAGGATCTGGACGACCCGGTGGAGATGCGCGACGTGATAATAGTGGAAGACATTGTTGACACCGGCCTCACGCTCAAGTACATAGAGGAGATGCTGCGTACTCGCAAGGTGGCCTCGCTGGTGAAGTGCACGCTGCTTGACCGGCCCGACCGGCGCAAGGTGGAAGTTGAAATGGACTATGTCGGCTTCACCATCCCCGACTGCTATGTCGTGGGCTACGGCCTGGACTTTGAGCAGAAGTGGCGCCAGCTTCAGGGAATCTGGGCGATAAACTGGCCGCAGAAGGAAGGCGAGTAGTTCTGGCGCTGATGCCGGATTGGCAGTTTGCCGGCCGGCGGCACCGTAGCTTTACATCAGCGTTCACAAAGGGTATAATACTTGCGCTTCGAGCAACTCTACCCCATGGAGAGAAACGACCCGCGCTGCTTTTCGCAGTTCGCGGTATTCCTGTTAATGCGCTTTCGCCGATTAACGACCGGTAAAGGTGTGATTCCGTTATGAGTGACAATCTGACAAAAGAAACGCTTGATGAGATGAAGCTCACCGAGCTTCGCAAACTGGCCAAGGACAAAGGTATCAAAGGAGCCAGCAAGATGAACAAGTCCGATCTGGTAACGGAGCTTGTCAAGCACGGGGGTGAATCGGCCGATCACCCGCGCCGGGTCGTTGCCCAATTCGAATCGTTGCCGGTGAACGTTGATCTCTCAGGCGAGTCCAGCAACAGCGCTGCGGCTCCGGTGCGGCCGGTGAACGATCGTCCGCCGGTGCGCCCGCCTTCCACCATCAACAAGTGGGATGCGGGTTCCAGGGATTCGGTGCAGCAGCAGGCGCGTGCGCCGAAGGGCGACAAGGATTTCGATGTGCGGAGGGCTTTTCAGAAGCCGGCGCAGCAGTCGGAAGCGCAGCCGCAGCCCCGTGAACGCGAGATGAGCCACGCCCCGCAGGGAAGAAGCCAGCGCGAAGGCCGTCACCGCAACGGGCGCCGGCGCGACCGCGATCGCGACCGCAGCTCCGAGGCCCATGAACAGGTGTCGGTGCAGAGCGA
>Ga0315542_1000137_pt1 | contig 39516 bp, 34 predicted proteins | sample SalMarSW160120MG_FD_202541 | JGI IMG/M metagenome (GOLD analysis project Ga0315542, IMG submission 202541) | Salt marsh sediment microbial communities from the Plum Island Ecosystem LTER, Massachusetts, United States - Salt Marsh Sediment SW1601-20 ...
GAGATATTCGGCTATTAGAATATTCGTAAGGCAGAGCACCGGGATCTCCGTGCCGAGGGTTGAAGAGATTATTGCTGATTTTTCAGATTTAGAAAATCTTACTCCGAAAATTAAAGGTGATGATCTGTTTATTTGCCTTGGTACAACGATTAAAAAAGCCGGCTCAGTGGAAAACATGGAAAAAATTGACAGGGACCTGCCCGTAAAAATTGCTCAAATAGCCCTATCTAACGGGGTAAAGAATATTGCAGCAGTTTCTTCGATTGGGGCCTCCGCCGACTCAAAAAATTATTATCTGAGGATTAAAGGTGAAATGGAGGAGGGAATTATGATGCAGGACTATGAAAATATTGCAATTGTAAGGCCGTCGATGCTCCTTGGTGAAAGAAAAGAGCGCCGGACAGGAGAGCTTGTGGGAAAGGTTGTAATGAAGGCTTTCAAGCCTGTACTAACCGGAAAACTCAGGAAATATCGGGCCATACACGGGAAAGATGTTGCAAGGGCAATGATAATAATACTGGAGCAGAAGCCAGGCAAAAAAATCTATGAATCGCATGAATTACAGGACATTGTGAAATAAAAAATCGCGGCGTAGAACCGGGATTCTATTTCTATTTTGTACAGGTCACATTAACATAATTTCCGTCCCAGCAGTGAGGAACGCTGTCGCCAAAGAAATCCACGCATGTCACATTCCCATTGTGTCCTGTTGTGCTCCACTTTACATTCATAATTGAAAATTCGGCACCGTTATAGTAATAAATATTATAATATGCATCCAGAGTACCGGTAGTTTTACCGTACTCAATATAGCTGTTTTTAAACGGATCGGTAACGCGTAAGTCATCCAGGGACCTTACATAGGTATACTTTATCGTTGCAACTGAAGTGCCTGTTTTAGTCCAGTCGATTTGCAGAACCGGCTCCTGGAAAGTATGACTGTGATAAAGGATCCACTGACCGCCTGTTCCGTCAAGCTTCGATGTACCTTCAAACCAGAGAAATTCATTAAAAGCGCCGGTTCCTTCCCTTGAAATGTACATGTTCCAAAGGACATCAGTCGACCGGATCTGTCCTGTCAGCCTTGCTTTGTACGTAACAGTAAGTACTGATGCATTAAAAGACCACTGCCATGTTTTAGTAGCTATGTATGTTGGAGTCTGGTCTGCAGTTAATTTGAATGCAGTTACAGGAACTATTAAAGTCCCGGTTATTAATGAGCTAAAGTAGCTGGCAATAAGAGCAGAAAACGCCCAGTTACTGTCCTCAACACCTTTTGGTAAAAGGATGTCAGCTGATTTCTTTCCATTTTCAAAATTACTAAAGTCAATAGTCATTGATCCTTCCGGAGGCAATGCAGGAGGATTCCCTTTGTCCTTTTTGCACCCGCCTGTAAGACTGAGAGCAAAAACTAATATCAGTGCAAGCGTCAGTGTATTTTTCATGGTGTTAGCTGTTAATTTTCTAAATTAACGATAATGTCGGTGAAAAATTATCAATTTATACAAAGATATGAAGATAACATCAATTAAGATAAAAAACTATCATGGCCGTAAGTTGCATAACATCTCTTTGGTTATGAAGAATGCCCTGTTCTGAGAATAATTTTTTATCCGGATGAATTCATTCTATATTTTTTGTTTTTCAGAATCCGAATACATACCTGCAATCATTAATGATCCGCCCATTAGCGATATATCTTTCAACAGAGCAATAAGTGTTGACGTAGTATCTGTTCCTGATATAAGGTGCGGGATATGTATCGTAATTATAAAGATGAAGAGAAGGATTGCAAGGCAAAGAGTTGACAATCTGACATATTTTTTTGTAATAATGCTTATGCTTGCTGCAATGAGCATCAAACCTGTAAGGATCATAACATATCCTGTCTTTGGGATAAATGAGGTTAGCATACCAAAGTAATAATCCATCATCAGAAAATGATTAATGCCCATCACTGCAAAGGGCAGTGCGAACAGGATTCTTCCAATTGTCGTTATATTTTTCATTATTATAAAATTTAAGGTTCAATAATTACAGATCACACTATCGCAAAGTGAATAAAATATTCGGGTAGATTTACCAAATGTATTAAAAATCATTACTTATGGCAATAATTGTTTCTTCTGATTGAACATAATTTGAACCAGATTGTTATATGGTTAAACTTTATAATTATGCAACGAAGAAATTTTATAAAGAATCTTGGACTGGGGGTTGCTGCCACATATATTACCGGCAAAACCTTTGCAGGAGAAATTAATAACTCAAAGAATATAATTATGGAAGATTTTCAGACACTCGAATTTCCGGCATTGCCCTATGCTTACGATGCATTAGAACCCTATATTGACGCAAGAACAATGGAGATTCATTATGATAAGCATCACAGGGCATATTTCAACAATTATGTCAATGCAGTAAAAGGAACGGCTCTTGAAAAAATGCCTTTGGATCAGGTTTTCGCCCAGGTTTCCAAAGCCGGCGATGCAGTTAGAAATAATGGGGGAGGATTTTATAATCATTTGATTTTCTGGAAGAACCTTGGTAAGGGATCTTCCGGACCATCTGCTGAATTATCCGCAGATCTTACAAAGACTTTTGGGTCTTTTGATAAATTCAGGGAGACATTCAGTACGTCAGCCAAAACCCGTTTTGGAAGTGGTTGGGCCTGGCTTTATCTCACACCTGATAAAAAACTTGCTGTTGCAAGTTCTCCAAACCAGGATAATACATTAATGGACCTTTCACCAGTAAAAGGGACACCTCTTTTAGCACTCGATGTATGGGAACATGCTTATTACCTGAAATATCAGAACAGGAGACCGGATTATGTTGAAGCATTCTGGAATGTTGTCAACTGGGATGAAGTTAACAGAAGGTACAAGCAAGCGATATGATAACAAATCAGAAAAATGTTTTAAGGGGGATAATTACCCCCCTTTTTGTCTCCCCCCACGGGGGGAAATAAATCATTTAATAACATGTTGTGATTCAGGCCTATATGGCAGATCTTCTCCCCCCTGGGGGAGATCCCGCTTTAGCGGGAGAGGGGGTGTTTTCAGGTATACAAAAACCTTTTAATCTTTAATGTTGCAGTTTTCTGAAAAGGAACCTGCTGAAGGATCACCTTATTGATCCGGCTGAATTTATTTACATGCGAATTCACATATGCCTGCAGTTCTGATAATAATTCCTGCTTCTTCTCTTCATACTTTTCCGTCATATCCTGTTTCAGATGCAGATATTTCTTTTCAAGCTCTTCAATATTCAGGAGAACAAGAGCTACAAGCTTGCCTTTCTGTTGAATTACAAGAGATTCAACCACAAAACGAAAATTATTGATCACTGATTCAATTTCCTCAGGATAAATATTTTCTCCGCTTGCTCCGACAATCATGTTTTTAAGGCGTCCCTTAATAAACAGGTTCATTCTGGAATCAAAAAAGCCCAGATCCCCGGTTTTGAACCATCCGTCAGGGGTAAGTACTTCAGCAGTCATATCGGGCTCTTTATAATATCCTTTCATGACATTTGCACCACGTGCCCATATTTCTCCTTCTCCGGAAACCGGATCCGGATCATTGATAGTGAGCTCAATGTCTTCAATTGCGGGTCCTGTTGATTCAAATACTGTCTTTTTTGGATTTGCTCCGGCAAGCAGGGGAGCTGTTTCCGTCAGACCATAGCCGATTGCATAAGGAAATTTTGCTTCAAGCAGGAATTTTTCCACAGTTTTATTCAACCTGGCGCCTCCTATCCCATAAAATTTAAGTTGCCCGCCAAATGTCTTCATTAATTTTTCACCAGCAACCTTATTCAGGATCTTTCTGATGAACGGGACCCTGTAAAGTATTTTCATTATCCAATTTTCCTGAAATGCCGGCAGGATCTTATTAAAGTATATCTTCTCAATAATAAGTGGAACGGTAAGCATTATGGTGGGCTTAATCAATTCAAGGGCAGGCAGCAGAACGGCAGGTGTTGGTGCTTTCCGCAGGTAATATACACACGATCCGCATAGCATGGGAAGAATAAGGCCAAGGGTATTTTCGTAAGTATGTGAAAGAGGAAGTACTGAAAGAAATCTGTCAGTTTCATCAAGATGCTGTATTACTCTGCCTTTCATGGCATTGAAAGAAATATTTTTGTGTGTAAGCATCACTCCCTTTGAACGACCGGTAGTGCCCGATGTATAAATGATTGATGCAAGATCCTCTTCGTTAACTTCATAATGCCCGGCAGGAGTGGCTTCCCCATCGAACTCTGGCACTTTATTTTCTGAGAGAACAATAGAAAAGTCATCAATCAGAATTCTTGTTTTAAGCGCACCACCTTTATAGGTTTCCGTTTTATTTAATAGGCCTGAAGAGACAAAGATTGCTTTAGTCTCTGAATGGTCAAGAACATTTGCAATTTCAGTTACAGAAAAATCAGGAAGAACCGGAACTGCAACTGCTCCCATGAAAGTGACAGAGAAATAGGCAATTGCCCAGTTCGGCATATTGGAGCTAAGTATCGCAACCCTGTCGCCGGGAGCAATATCGCATTTTTCCAGGAAAGCTGTTAATGCATCTATTTTCTTTGCCGTTTTTTCCCAGTTGATCGGCTCTTCGCCAACAAAAGCGTAAGCATTGCTATTACCGGCCCTGCGCAATGTATCATTAAATATTGCCGGAAATGTAAGCTTTGTACCTGTATTTTCCATTTTTCACCCTATAGATCAGGTACTTCAGGATACCTGACATGGCAAAGGTATAGATAAATTTTATAAGAAATAATAAACAATAATTATTATTGCTATGTTCCCGAAAAAGCAACGGGGTCCTTTTAACCTATAATCCGGGATAATACTTAATTTTGAAAGTTAAATAAGAACAGCTGTGATGAATTCAACTATTCGGGTAACAAGAGAGTTTTCCTTTGAAATGGCACATGTTCTAAGAAATTATGACGGTCCCTGTCGTAATGTTCATGGTCATTCTTACAGGTTGTTTGTAACAATCTCCGGAACACCTGTCTTCGATACTGATAATCCGAAAAACGGAATGGTAATAGATTTTACGGAACTGAAAAATATTGTTCTGAAAAAAATTGTGAACCAGTTTGATCATTCGGTAATAGTCAGTAAAGATTTTGACAGGGAGAAAATGGAAATGATGTCAAAGACATTCGGCAATACGGTTATTGTCGAATATCAGCCCACATGCGAGAATCTTATTGCCGACTTTGCTGCCAGGTTAAAAAATGAAATGCCTCAGGGAATACATCTGCACAGCCTGAAGCTGTATGAAACAGCCAAATCTTATGCTGAATGGTTTGCATCTGATAATGAATAATTGAATTATGGCGGGAACAGAACCAAAAAAACTTTTCCTTCTCGATGCGTATGCATTGATTTTCAGGTCTTATTATGCGTTTATTAAAAACCCACGGATAACTTCAAAAGGACTGAACACTTCTGCGGTTTTTGGATTTCTCCTTACCCTCGAGGAGGTTCTTCAGAAGCAGAGACCTTCACATATTGCCGTCGTTTTTGATACTCCTACTCCTACTTTCAGGCATATAATGTACAAGGAGTATAAGGCCCACCGCGATGAGACCCCGGAGGATATCAGGAAAGCGGTACCATATATCAAAAAGCTACTGGAAGCATACAGAATTCCTGTTATTGATTCGCCGGGATTTGAAGCCGACGATGTAATCGGAACACTTTCCAGGCAAGCCTCTGAAAAAGGATTCACAACATACATGATGACTCCGGATAAAGATTTCGCCCAGCTTGTCACTGAAAAAGTTTTTATGTTCAAACCTTCCCGAAGTGGAAATGAATCTGTACAGTGGGGAGTTGAAGATATAAAAAGAGAATTTTCAGTTGAGCGGCCGGAACAGGTAATAGATATTCTGGCACTTATGGGAGATGCCTCGGATAACATTCCCGGAGCCCCCGGTGTAGGGCCAAAAACTGCCATGAAGCTAATTTCAGAATATGGTTCTATAGAGGAATTATTCAAAAATACCGATAAACTTAAGGGAAAGCTCAGGGAAATTATTGAAAACAACCGTGGACAAATAGAACTATCAAAAAAACTGGCGACAATAGAGTTGAATGTACCTGTGAAGCTTAATGAACAGGATTTGATCACTGAAACACCTGATGCAGACAAGTTAAAAATCGTGTTCGATGAACTGGAATTTAAAACAGTTGCAGCAAAAATATTGTCTGAAATTGGTAAACAGGAAAAAACCACAACAGCTCCCGCCATGATTGTTCCTGCAGAATCAGCACAGGGCTCACTCTTTTTCGGCAGCCCGGAAGAAACAGCAGGCGCTGTTTTATCCTCTATCGAAAATATAAGTCATGATTATATCCTGATTTCTGATGATCATCAGCTTGTGGATGTTATCAGTAAGGCAGGAAAACAAAAAGAGATATGTTTTGATACTGAAACCACCGGACTGGATCCTCTTAATTCAGAGCTTGTTGCCCTTACATTATCATGGGAAAAAGGTAAAGGATACATGGTTTATTTTCCTGAATCTCAGCATGAAACAAAACGACTCCTGGAGATGATCAGTCCTCTTCTGGAAGATAATTCGATTCTCAAAATAGGGCAGAATATCAAATTTGATATCCAGATACTTGCAAATTACGATATAGAGGTCAGGGGCCATCTGTTTGATACCATGATTGCCCATTACCTCCTTGAGCCTGATATGCGCCACAATATGAATTTTCTCTCGGCGGTCTATCTTTCATACAATCCGGTCCATATAGAATCGCTCATCGGGGAAAAAGGAGCAATGCAGAAAAATATGAGATCTGTTCCGGCAGATAAACTGAAAGAGTACGCCGTTGAAGATGCGGACATTACACTGCAGCTTAAACATTTTTTTGAACCCAGAATAAAAGCTGAAGGACTGGATGACCTTGCGACAAATATAGAAATGCCTCTTATTCCTGTTCTGGCCGAAATGGAAAGAAACGGTGTTATCCTGAATGAGGAAGACCTTAAATCTATTTCTTCAGGTTTGAGGGAGGACATAATTAAACTTGAAAAAGAGATATATGAACTGGCTGGGACAGAATTCAATATCTCTTCGCCTAAGCAGCTTGGCGATATTCTTTTCATAAGACTTAAACTTGATGATAAGGCAAAGGTTACGAAGACGAAACAGTTTGTCACCAACGAAGAGATATTACAGAGACTTGTGCACAAGCATCCGATAGTCGAAAAGGTTTTGGAATACAGGGGGTTAAGGAAGCTATTATCAACTTATGTTGAAGCCCTGCCTCAGCTTATTGATAAAAGAACAGGCAGGATACATACTTCATTCAACCAGGCTGTTGCATCTACCGGGAGGCTAAGTTCCAATAATCCCAATTTGCAAAATATTCCGGTAAGAGATGAGAGAGGCAGGGAGATCAGGAAGGCTTTTGTGCCGGCTGAAGGCTATATTTTCTTTTCGGCAGATTATTCGCAAATAGAGCTCCGGCTGATGGCTCATCTCAGCAAAGATAAAAGTATGATCTCGGACTTCCTTTCAGGGTACGACATTCATGCAGCCACAGCATCAAAGATCTTTAATGTCGACATAAAAGATGTCACGCGTGAGATGAGAAGCAAAGCTAAAACTGCCAATTTCGGCATCATTTACGGTATATCGGCCTACGGTCTGTCTGAAAGGCTTACAATAGGAAGAAGTGAAGCAAAAGATCTTATTGACGGCTACTTTAATTCATACCCCGGCGTTAAAAACTATATGGATGAGAGCATAAGAATAGCCAGGGGAAAAGGGTATGTTACCACAATGTTTGGACGCAGACGATACCTGCGCGATATTCATTCCCGAAACCAGGTTGTCAGGGGTAATGCAGAAAGAAATGCTATAAATGCACCTATCCAGGGATCTGCTGCTGACATAATTAAGATTGCCATGATCAGGATCCATGATAAGCTTAAAAATGAAAAATTGAGATCAAAAATGATACTCCAGGTACATGATGAACTTATCTTTGAAGTGTATGAATCCGAGCTTGAAAAAATAAAAAAATTAGTCCTGTCCGAAATGTCGGGTGCTGCAAAATTGGATGTTCCGTTAAAAGTTGACTGGGGTACCGGAAAAAACTGGCTGGAAGCACATTAAAGGCCCATCGGCTTAAAGGCGCAAAGGCGTAAACCTCCCCTTCGCCCAGGCTACGGAGGTCAGAGGGCACAAAGGCTTGGAATACATTCCATAAAGTGTATTTAAAATATAGAAAAATGGAAATTAATGTATTATTCTTCGGAGTATTGGCAGAAGTGACAAAAACAAACTTCAGGCACTATAATAATGTTCGTTCATTTGGTGATCTCAGGCTGAGAATCGAAGATGAATTTCCGGAAATCGTTCATTACAATTATCTTATTTCTGTAAACAATGAGATAATAAATGACGAACCTACAATTAAAGCCGGAGATGAAGTTGCTTTAATGCCCCCGTTTGAAGGCGGATAAAGGATTTATTTATAATTCTACAGATGTCAGACAATATTTTGATAAATGGTCCTGTATCCCGGGAAATTATATTGGAATTTTTGGAATCATCCGGCAGGGACACCGACACTGGCGGACATTCTGTTTTCCTTGGCCGGGTAAGGGCCGACATTGTTAACGGCAAGAGAGTCAAGGCAATTGAATATTCAGCTTATGAATCAATGGTAAGGGTAGAAGCTGATAAAATAAAATTATTAATCCTGGCAGAATTCAATGACGTAAAAACTGTTGAAATATTGCATTCTACGGGAGTGGTCAATGCCGGTGAAGCATCTCTTTTTGTTCTTGTATCAGCAGGGCACCGTCAGCAGGCAAATGAAGCCTGCAGCATGACGGTTGAACTTATTAAGGAAAAGCTGCCGGTATGGAAGAAGGAGATTTTCGAAGACAATACCAGCGAATGGAGGCAAAACGACATTCATTAAACCGGCGCCTGCACTAAAGGCTTTTCAGAAATCATTTTCATGTTGATCTCATCATTTATTCTTTTGGCGGTAACAGTTGCCCGGACATCTTTTCCACTTAATATGGAATTGTATTTTTCAGGGTTTTTAAGTATCTCCATTGCTTTATTAACCTGATCGTCCTTGTTAATTGTCAGGGCAATAGCACCATCTTCATAAAAATATCGACCAAGGATCTCTTCTACAAGCAGTTCTGTTATTTCATCATGGAAAAGAGCAAGATCCTGATCCAGGTTATGTGTTACATCTTTTTGAAGTTCAGAGAACAGATCTTTATGCGGCACATAATATTTGTCCTTTGTGGCATTTGCTATCAGTTCATTGAGAGATTTTTCGGTGTCTGTTGTATAATCAAATTTTCTGGAAACCAGGAAATTGCGAAAATCAGTATAATCCTTGTCCGTAAAGGCGAACTGCGATGGAGTTTTTATATCGGGATGTGCCCAGTAATACCGGGTGGCAAAATCGAATATTAAATTTCTAAGATATAGTTCTGTGGTCACCTGGCTTAGCTGTTCCGGTTCACTAACTACATCAGGAGTTATTCCGCCTCCGTCTTTTACAATTCTGCCATTCCGTGTTTTGAATTCAGAGATAAGCGAATCGGGAATTATTCCCACGCTGCCGTCTTTGTTCGGATGTGAAAAATCGACAGCCTGAATACATCTTCCGCTTGGTATGTAATATTTAGCAGTAGTGACTTTAAGCTCCGTATTGTAGCTCAATTGTCTTGTTACCTGTACAAGTCCTTTTCCATAAGACCTCTGGCCAACAATTATTCCCCTGTCAAGATCCTGGATGGCGCCGGCAACGATCTCTGCTGCAGAGGCAGATCCCCTGTTAATAAGAACAGCAAGTGGTATTTTTTCGTCAATAGCAGATTTTGTGGTCTTGAAGTCATCATCAAATTGTTTTACTTTTCCTTTAGTCGACACTACCTCGTTTCCGGGCCCGATGAAAAAGTTAACAATTTCGACAGCTTCGTTGAGAAGACCACCCGGGTTACCCCTCAGGTCGAGAATTATTTGTTTCGGTTCTTTCTCTTTTAATGAAAGAAGTGCCTTTTTAACATCCTGGTTACAATCTTGCGTAAAAGATGTTAACCTGATGTAGCCTGTTTCAGAATCGAGCATACCGGAATATAAAACAGGAGGTATTACAATTTTTTCTCTTTTCATCTGTCGGTCCGAATCCTTACCGTTGCGTTCTATTGTGATTGTTATATCTGTACCGGGATTCCCTTTCAGTTTCTCACTTACTTTATCTGTCGAAAGCCCCTTAAGCGGCTCCCCGTCAACTTTTTTAAGAAGATCGCCTACTTTTATACCGGCACGATCGGCCGGGAATCCTTTATATACATCACTTATTACAACATAATCGCCACCTCCTCTGACCATTGATCCTATTCCTCCATATTTGCCTGTTGTCATAATGGCAAAATCTTCAGCTTCTGCTTCCGGGAAGTAAACAGTATAAGGATCGAGAGTGCTTAGCATATTATCAATACCAGCTTTTATTAATTTATCGGGATCTATTTCATCAACATAAAAAGTATTCAGTTCCCTGAACAGAGAAAAAAAGATATCAAGATTTTTAGCTATCCTGAAATCGCGTGTTTCCTGTGTTATGAAGAAACCTGCGCTTAAACCTCCGAAAATCAACAGGATAATAATAATAGTAAACCTGCCGTTACGAATCTTTTTCATAATTGATCAAGCAATTTTTTGAATTGCAAAATTAACAAGAAAAATCGGGAATGAAATTGATAAAGAAATAATTATGGAAACTTTAACTTTTTCTTATATTAGCTTTAATGATGCCGGTACAGCTATTAAGCAGGTTTGTCATTTCGGCTTCAATTGTTTGAAAATCAGGGATAAAGTTAGCCCTGAAAATGATAATAATAACAATCTGCATATTTACAGAGTTCAGGAAATTGTACAGAATGAATTTATTTTTTCTGTAAGCTTCTCTCATCCTTCGTTTAATAAGATTCCTGGTAACCGCATGGCGGAACCCTTTTTTAGCAACGCTGAATGCAACCCGGGCAGGAAAAGAGATCGCCGAAGGGCTTCTGCTCCATATAACTTTAAACAACGGCGAATAAAAAACCTCCCCTTCTTCAAACAGGCTGGTTATTATTTTCCTGCTGCAAAGTCTCTCTGATTTCTGAAATGTTTCTCTCACGCTCTTAAATAAAGCGATATTTCCTGGAATCACCTGCTTTATTCCGGACCTTCAGGATATGAATATTTTGAATATTTTTACTTCAGGTTTCTGTTATACTCCTTGAGGAAAAAATCCAGAGCCATAGTCATGGATGGAGCTTTTTGATTAGGGGCATCAATATCGAGTCTCAATCCCTCCTGTTGAACAGCACAGGCTGTGGTAGGTCCGAATGCTGCAATTTTAATCTCTCCCTGTTTAAAATCCGGGAAATTCTCTTTCAGGGATCTTATACCAGACGGACTGTAAAAGACAAGTATATCATAGTCAAAATCCTCTCCTTTTGAAAAATTGCTGCTTATTGTCTTATAAAGAATACCGATTGTATATTTGATATTATTCTTCTCCAGAATATCAGGGATTTCTGCATTATGGGGTTCAGAAAGCGGGACAAAATAAGTGTCTTCACGATGCTTGATAACAATATCTATCAGGTCCTGAAACCTGGCTTTACCATGAAAGATTTTTCGTTTTCTGTAAACAATATACTTCTGGAGGTAAAATGCAACATTTTCCGTAATACAAAAATATTTCATCGTATCCGGGACAACTATTCTCAGTTCGTTACATATTCTGAAAAAATGATCTATTCCGGTCTTGCTTGTAAAAATTACAGCCGTGAAATCAAGAATGTTGATTTTCTGGTGCCGGAAATCTTTTGACGAGATCCCCTCAATCTGGACAAAAGGTCTGAAGTCTATCTTTAAATTGTATTTCTTTGCCAGATCGAAATATGGAGATTTCGGATTCAACGGTTCTGGCTGCGACACTAAAATCTTCCTTATTTTCAACGCCTTACAGATTTAGTTTAACCTTCAAAAAAGTGTTTTCCGGTCTAAAACTGGCCTGTAAAATATTTCAATATAACCAGCACAGGCAAAAATTCTAGCGCACAAAGGTATAAAATCAAATACAAAATTGAAAAATTCCTCTTTATAAAAATTAAAAAGAGCCGGATAATACGGTAAAGAAATAAAAATGCAAAAAGAATAAACCCGGTTTTGAACAATCTGTCAGGAGTAAAGATCCGGGTATATGAAAGGAGGATAACGATAAGGAATAAAGCCAGGGCTGAAAAATGGTAAGAATGGTAGATAGTGATAATATACTCATTAAAAAGATCTGTCTGACCACTTATCTTTCCTGTGATATAACAGATTATGTGACGTAAAGTAACCGAGATGATGATAATTATGAAAGAAATAACCCAGAAAACAAATCCGGACATTCCATCCGGTATCAGATTATAATAAAACCCGGTGCAATAAGCAAATAAGGCCAGGCTGAGAAACGAAATAAGATTGGTTAAGGTGGAATACCAGTGAAATAATCCTGTAATATCCCTCGATGTCGGATCTCCTATTCCGCGGAAAAAAAAGAATCTTATTACCTCAGGCAGGAACTTTTTTGAAAACGTATGTATGAATGAAAATAAAAATGCTGAAAAGATTATGATTAAGATCATCCAGTCATCGTGAAATGAACGAACCGGAAGCTCCCGGCCATCTTTCAGATGTTTAACCAGGGCGGCTGTTGCATCCGATTCCCGTTTACGGTTTTTCTCGATGAAAATAAAAGGGAACAATGACTTCTCCTGCTGCCCGGTGACTGTGATTACATCGGTTGTATCGGGAAATATAAAATCTGAAACAGGATTTTTGCTGCAGACAGCAGTAGTATCAACAGGCAAAGGTTCTTCCTTTACCTGACGTATCATGATTTTTTTAACAGGAACAGTATTGGTTATACTCGTAGTATCAGCGGAAATTTTAAGTTGCTGATGAGTGGTATCTCTTTTTTGTCTGACTGTATCCTGGAATATGATATTTATATCCTGATCAGAAATGTTCATGTCGTTCTCCGGCAATTTCGGACAGAATATTATTTGCAAGACGACTTGCCCCGATCCTGAAAAATTTATTATTAAGCCAATCTTCTCCAAGAGAATGGCCGACTATCTGGTAATAAGTAAGTGCGTCCTTAACGTTAATAATGCCTCCGGCAGGTTTAAAGCCTACTCTGATGCCCGTTTCTGAATAGAAATCCGAGATGGCCCGGCACATTACAAATGCGGCCTCCGGAGTGGCAGAAACATTTGCTTTCCCGGTCGAGGTTTTTATGAAATCAGCCCCGGCATCCATAGCTATCGTTGATGCCTGGAAAATTAGTTTGTAATCGACAAGAAGGCCCGATTCAATTATTACTTTGAGATGTTTATCGCCAATAGTTGTTTTTATTTCACGAATCTCTTCAATTACCATGTTATAATCATTTGCCAGGAATGCTCCAAGAGGAATAACAATGTCAATCTCATCAGCACCGGCATCTATTGCCATTTTACATTCAGCAATTTTAATGCTTAGAAAAGTCTGGGAAGTAGGAAATGCACCTGCAACAGCCGCGATCTTAACATTCTTTGCAGTAAGCTTCTCTTTAACAACAGAAACAAAATTAGGGTAAACACATATTGCAGCAACATTGGGTATGTTGGTAAAACGGCTCTGAAAACTGTTTACCCTGCCTGTAAGGTGGATTATAGTACTTTTATTATCCGTTGAATTAAGACTGGTCAGGTCAATGACATTCAGAATATTCATCAGCAGGCGCTTATCCGGCTTATCAGACAGAGCGGAAACTGCCTTTTTGATCCCTTTTTTAATTTCACTTTCTGAAGGGCATGTTTTAATTAGCTTTTCATACAGTTTTGTCATATAGTAACTTATATGTTAAATTATAACTAGTATAAGAAGAAAAAAGAACGGGATTAATATAATGCTTTTTGTCTTCATAATAGTTTTATTTATGAATTTAAGTTATTCCCCTCTTCAGAAAGTAAATATTTATGGAATTTTGATTTCAGACCTGTTGTTCCTGGCCAGGGATGCAAAAATTCCTGTCACCGAAAGTATAGAAAATATGATAAACCCGGTCTTCATTGACGCCATGAGCCCCAGGAAAGTCTCCTTATTTATGGTCTGTTTCCCTATATAGACTGCAATAAGCATCATTGCAATACCCATGCTCATCATCTGTCCGATCATTCTCATTGTTCCGACAACACCCGAGGCTATTCCCAGATAACGCTTTTCAACGGAGCTCATTATTGCATTGGAATTTGGTGAGGAGAACAACCCAAAACCAACACCCATCAGAATCAGGAGTAAGATAATCTTGTAAACGGGAGTTGCTGGTCCGATAAAACAGAGAAGAATAAGTCCGATGGCAGTTAATCCCATTCCGACAGATGCGATCATGCCAGGATCTCTTTTATCGGAAAGCTTTCCGGCCAGCGGAGATAAAAGGGCCATGGCAACAGGTTGCGAGATCATAATAAGGCCGGCGGTCCTAACATCAAATCCCTTCAGGTATTGCAGGTAAAGGCTCATAAAAAATCCTGTCGCACTTGTTGCGGAATAGTTTATTAATGCAGCCAGTCCTGAAAAAGCAAAAACCCTGTTATAAAGCATTAGCCTGATATCAAAAACAGGATTGGGAGTTTTTTTCTCAAATAAAAGAAAAACTACTGCCATGACTATTCCCGACAGGAGACATATCAATCCGAACGCCGAGGGAAGCTTTGAAAAACCATACATAAATGACAACAACGATAAACCATAAATAACGGATCCTTTCATATCAAATCGCTCACCTTCTGCCTCTGCCCATTCTGTCCTGATCCTGGTAAATATAAGGTATATTGAGATCAATCCGACAGGTACCAGTAAGGCAAAGATGCTTCTCCACCCCAGCAGATGGGTAAGGAAACCTCCAATAACAGGACCGGCAGAGAGACCAAGGTAAGTTGCAGTAATTGTGATCCCGATTGCATGTCCTCTTTCTCCCTGGGGGAAGACAGACGTAATTATAGCCAGGCTGGTTCCAAATATCATCGCACCTGAAAATCCCTGCAGTGTTCTTAAAATGATGAGAGATGTTATGCTATGCGAAAAAACGATCAGAAGAGTCGAAACTGTGAAAAGCACAATGCCATATGAAAATATCCTTTTTCTTCCGATAATATCTCCCAGCTTTCCGAAAGGCAACAAAAAAACGGCTGATGAAAGAATAAAACTGCTGATGATCCAACTCAGGCTGATTGCATTCGCATGAAGATCCTTTCCTATGGCGGGAAGTGCCAGGTTCACGGCTGATGAAAGAAATGGGGTCAGAAATGCAGCAAAGGTGGCAACTAGCAACACCGACCTTTTTAAATTTCTTTCTTCATGTGTTGCGTTAGTATGCTCCATCAGTAAATTTTTCTTGGTAACAGCTATTCCTTATTTTTTGTATCAATTGTTATAGTTACCGGTCCGTCGTTTATCAGGCTCACATCCATCATTGCGCCAAATTCACCTGTCGCAACCGCTTTTCCGGAAAGGCTGGAAAGAGAGTCTATAAAATTTTTGTACAAAGGAATGGCTGTCTCTGGTCGGGCAGCTTTTATATATGAGGGTCTGTTTCCCTTTTTTGTCTTTGCGTGAAGAGTAAACTGACTGATTACCATAATATTTCCACCGGCCTCCACAACAGAAAGGTTCATTATTCCATTGCTGTCATTAAAAATTCGCAACTGGACAATCTTCCCGGCAAGCCATTCAACATCTGTATTATTATCCGCTTCTTCAATTCCGGCAAAAACAAGAAGTCCTTGACCAATTTCAGATTTAATCCTGTGGTTTATAGAAACAGATGCCTTTCTCACACGCTGGATAACAGCTCTCATTGAAAAGGTTTTTGATGGTCAAATATATACAATCAATTTTAAAAAGTTTAAAATGATGTTTTATATTATATTTGCCCGGAATAAGGATAATTCATGGATTTTATAATAATACTGGCTGTTGCCCTCGGGCTCTCTTTTGATACATTTGCTGCATCATTGTCATATGGTGTCATTCGTTTTAAGATATTATTCGAACAGGCTTTACGTGTTGCTCTTATCCTTGCATTTTTCCAGGGAGGCCTGACTGTAGCAGGATATTTCCTTGGATCAGTAGTTTCTGGTTTACTGAGATCTGTTGATCACTGGATAGCCCTCGGATTACTCTCTTTCCTCGGCATTAAGATGATATATGAAGGAACCAGGAAAAAACATAAAAAAAAAATGTTAGATTACAGCAGACTGCTGGTCATTCTCACGATTGCACTTGGAACAAGTATAGATGCTTTTACCGTCGGGATAAGCTTTGGTCTGCTTGATATAAAAATATGGATGGCAGGGATAATAATCGCGACCGTAACCTTTCTTGCTTCAATGACAGCTATAAGGCTGGGGAAGTCGGCCGGAGAAAAACTTGGTCAGCGTGTTGAGGTAATCGGAGGTATTATTCTTATCGGAATAGGAATTAAAATTTTCCTGGAACATATTCTTTCATAATAGTTTAATTTCTCGCAGATTTCGGAGGATCTCTCTCTTCTGTCATAAGAACAGGCACATACATTGGATCATGAATGTTAGGTGGCATTGTCAGAACCCGATCATTTTTCTTTTTCTCCCTTCAAACAGAGCCATTTCAGTATATCCTGCATTTTTCACCAGCTCATAGGCTTCATCAAAATATTGTCCGACACGTGAAGGCATATGAGCGTCGGAGTTAACACATAAGGGGACATTTTCTTCCCTGAAAATATGTAAAAAACGACGATCAGGATAAAAATCAGCCAGAGGTCTGTTTCTGCCGTTGGTATTTACCTCTAAGGCAACATCATTGATTTTCATTGTTTTGGCGAGTTTCCTGTACAGGTATTCAGGATTAAAAGAGGGCTGGTAATTATATATCCTTATCAGGTCGCAATGGGCGATAATATCAAAAAGGCCTGAAGAGGCTGCCTCGTTTACATTATCAAAATATAATTTATAAAGCCGGTCAATGTTCTGACCCTCATAGAACTCAGGCCCGACATCGACTGGTTTTTCTCCCAGGTAGTGAACAGAACCGATCCTGTAATCGAGCTTAAAAGCATCAAGAAATTCCCTGATCTCTTTTTCCATCCCCGGAATATAATCGACTTCCAGGCCCGTTCTGATGATCAGCCCGGTTACTTTATTCTTCAGATTGTCAATATATTTAATGTATTTTGAAACATTCCCGGGATTCATGCACCAGTCCTGTTCTTCTCTGAAAAGCGAGAGATGTTCGGAAAATCCTATTTCACTTATGTCTGCGGCAAGGGCCGGGGAAATATAATCTTCAGGTGGGGACTTGCCGTCGCTGAAGGTAGTATGCATATGATAATCTGTCCTGTAGATCATTTCAGAGAGGTGCATAGGTGTTTTGGAAGTGACTTTCAAATTAGGGCTTAATTTGTTAATAAAACAAATCCGGAAAAGACATAGTGTAAAGGAAAGATGTAAATTTGTAAAAATCGTCTGTAAAGTGATTGACAGGACCAAAATTTGTATCTGCGAAACCTGTGAATTCAGGGAAGTGGTATTTGCATTTCTTGATGAACCAGCCATTATAGAATTATGCAACAACAAAAAAGAGCAATTTTTCCGTAAAGGAGAGATAATCAACCTTGAAGGAGAGAAGATCGTTGATTTTAAATATCTGAAAAGTGGGCTTGTAAAGCTTTTCAGGCGGACAAATACAGGTGAAGAGCAGGTGATTACCATTACAAGACCATTCGAATTTGTAAGCAATATGAGTATCTTCTCAGAAGAGCGTTACCAGTATTCTGTAGCTGCCGTTGAAGATTCCATTGTTTGCGCAGTTAACCTTGAATTCATAAAAGAGCTTTTTATGAAAAATGGAGGTTTTGCCATGGGGCTGCTAACTAAAATATCCAAGATCAATGATAAGATCATAAACCAGACCCTGGATATAAGGCAGAAAAATCTTGTGGGGCGTGTTGCTTTTGTATTACTCTATTTTTCTAAAGAGATATATAATACAAGAGTATTTGATATTCCTATTTCAAGAAAAGAAATAGCAGATTATATTGGCATGAGTACTGCCAATGTTATCCGGACCATGACTGATTTTAAACGGGACGGGATCATTAAGATTTTCGGCAAGACGATTGAAATCGTTGATATAAATAAGCTGGAGATATTATCAAAAAGAGGGTAGAATTCTTCTAACGGGCATTAACTATATCATCCAGAGCATCATGAAGATCTGCAAATGTATATTTTACACCCTCGTTAATTATTTTCCCTGACGAAATCCTGTTACCATTAACGATAACTCCTGACATTTCTCCGAGCATTAACTTTAACAGAAATGAAGGCACAGAAGGATGAAAAAATGGCCTGTTCATCACCCCGGCAAGGGTTTTCATGAATTCTTTTTGAGTAACATGCTGAGGTGCTACAGCATTATAAGTTCCATGCATGCTCTCTTTCCGGATGGCATTCAGGTAAATGTTGCACAGGTCTGATATGTGTATCCATGGTATATACTGGCGGCCATTTCCAAGGAGAAGGTAAATGCCAAAACGGGCAGGTCGAAGCAATCTCGATAGAAAGCTGTCCGATTTATCAAGCACCACTGCTGTTCTGATCTTAACTGTTCGAATGCCAAGATCTATAAACTTATCTGCCATCTCTTCCCACATTCTGCAGGTATTTCCTGTAAAATCATCCGCAGGAGGATCCTCTTCTGAAAATATTTTTTCTGATGTAATCGATCCATAATAACCTATTGCAGAGGCTGTTATGAACGCCTTCAGTCTAATATTATTTTCAGCAATGGTTTTATATAAAAGTCCGGTACTGCTTATCCGGCTATCGACTATCTCTCTTTTCCGCTTTGATGTCCATCTCTTTTCTCCGATATTGGCACCGGCCAGGTGAATTATATAGTCAACGTCCTGTAATATGACCGGATCGAGCACCTGGTTTTCAGGATCCCATCGGTATACCCTTACCCTGCCAAAGTGATTGTTTTGTCTCGACAGGTGAGCCACATTAATTCCTTCAGACAGAAGCAGCGATGTAAGATGCATGCCAATAAGTCCGCTACCGCCGGATATTAAAACTTTCGTATTGTACCTTAATGGTTCTTTTTTCATCCTTAAAGGTAATATTGTGCAAACTTACATATTATTGGGATATAGGCTATTAATTGATATTTGTTATAAAATTAAATTGTTTTACTTTAGAGGGCTAAATAAAATGTAAAAATGGCAATAAATAAAAGGCAAAAAATCATGACAACTCAAAAATCAAAAGGGATTATAGCTATTCTGACCGGAGGAGGAGACGTTCCCGGACTTAACCCGGCTATAAGGGCGGTGACGATACGTGCAAACCGGGAAGGATACAAGGTAATAGGGTTGAGAAGAGGCTGGGCAGGAATCTCTGAACTGATTAGGGATAATAAAGCAGATAATAGCAACTGTTATCAGACACTGACTGATGATATCGTTAATAAGGCCGGTCGAACAGGAGGTACTTTTCTGCATACTTCGAGAACCAGGCCGAGCCATATGCCTAAAGATAGTGTTCCGGAACACCTTAGAGGCACTTATAATGCTGAAATGAATGATATTACTCCTGAAATAATAAAAAACCTGGAGTGGCTTGGTGTCGACTACCTGATCCCGATTGGTGGCGACGATACTCTCAGCTACGGTGTTCACCTGTACAAGAAAGGAGTTAAGGTTGTCGCTATTCCGAAAACAATGGATAATGATGTTCCCGGGACAGATTATTGTATCGGATTCAGCACATGTGTAACACGGACCATACAAATGACGAACAGTCTGAGAACTTCAGCGGGTTCGCATGAACGACTGCTGGTGCTTGAGGTCTTCGGAAGATATGCCGGGTTTACAGCTATGCTTCCGACAATGGCAGGATCGGCCAACAGATGTGTTATCCCTGAATATAAGTTTGATATCGAATTGCTTACAAAGCTACTTGTAGAAGACAGAAATCATAATCCAAGCAAATACTCTGTGGTTCTTGTTTCTGAAGGGGCCATGTTCAAAGGCGGCGAGATGATATTTTTCGACAGTGAAAAAGATGCATACGGACATGCAAAACTTGGCGGTATTGGTGATGTAGTATCACAGAAACTAAAAGAGCTGTCAGGCAAATATAATGGTGGCAAAACTATTAACGTTATTAACCAGAAACTTGGGTATATGGTTCGCGGAGGCGATCCTGATGCTCTTGATTCAATTGTCCCGATGGCTTATGGTAATCTTGCGCTTGATCTTATATTGAAAGGCGTCCATGGAAGGATTGTTGTTTTGAAAAACGGTCGTTATGACAATGTTCCGATTGATGTCGTTACCTCATCGAAAAAAGTAGTAAAAGTTTCAGAACATTATAACACTGAACGATTGAGACCATTTTACCACAGTTTTGAGATGAAACCATTTCTCCTGATGGCATCGGATAATTAATAGGAACCTTTATTATAAGCTGATGGTAAAGACGCCTCTCAGTGGCGTCTTTGCAGTTTTATCTAAGAGAAGATTATATTGGGAAAGGGACTGGTCATAAAATCCACGGGTAGCCATTACAGGGTAATGTATGGCGAAGAAGAAATTATCGAATGCACGATAAAAGGTAAATTTCGTGTAAAAGGATTGCGAACAACAAATCCGGTTGCTGTGGGCGATAATATATTATTTGATTTTGAAGGAAGTAAAACATCAGGTATTATTACCAAAGTTCTTGACCGCAAGAATTATATACTCAGGAAAGCGACAAATCTTTCTAAAGAAACACAAATTATTGCTGCAAATATTGATTACCTGTGGTTAATGATCACAATCATTATGCCGGAGACTCCGGTTGAGTTCATTGACAGATTTCTTATCACTGCAGAGGCTTACAGGATACCTGCAGGTATAATTATCAACAAAACCGACCTCTACGGTTCTTTTGAGAGAGAAAAAATGGAATACCTGTTTTCTCTCTACAGTAAAATCGGATATGAGTGCTTCCGGCTCTCCTTAAAAGAAAGATCCGGGATTGAAGAACTGAAAAAAAGGATGAAAAATAAAGTAAGTCTTATTGCAGGAAACTCCGGAGTTGGAAAGACTTCTTTAATAAATATCCTTAATCCTGACCTGAAGCTTAAAACTGAAGAAGTGTCGGATTATCATAAACAAGGGAAACATATTACAACCTTTCCTGAGATGCACAGGATGCCTTTTCCAGGATTTGTTATCGATTCGCCAGGTTTGAGAGGGTTTGGCTTAGTGGATATGCAAAAGAATGAGATCTATCACTTTTTCCCGGAGATATTCAGGATTTCAAAGAACTGCAGGTTTTATAACTGTATTCACATCGACGAACCAGGCTGTGCTGTTATTTCTGCAGTTGAATCAGGGGAGATAGATCCGCTGCGATACAGAAGCTATATGAATATCCTTGAAGACGATAACCGTAAATACCGTTAGGTAAGATTAATGTTTATTTAATATCGATTATCTTTATAGCCGGCCGCAGTCCAAAATAATTCACAGATGAAAAAGTTATTAATTTTTGTTTATTCAGCGTTTCTAGTGATTATGCTGGCTAATTTCATCTATTATAAGAGCCTGTATAATAAGCAGATAAATTATATTAAAGCATTACTTAAACAACAGGTACAAATAGTCGGCCTGGCTGTGGATAATACCAATAATTTTTTCCTTAGCGATCTTAATAAAATAAGCTTTTCCGATGACCTTGCCCTGTTTTTCAAGGATCCGGATAAACAATACAGGGCAAAGGAGAACATGAAACTCTTCTTTGCTAAATATGGTGACTTTGTTACAGGAATCCAGCTCTACGACAATAATAGAAATGAGTTTACTTTAAAAAGGGATGAGATAACTCTAGACTGGCTCGAACAGCCATTTGTACTACATGTACAGGGGAAGATCCTTGATATGGAAAAGCTTGTTGAGACTAACAAAAAGTTTGAATATTATCAGCCTATATTTAAAGATAATATTCCCGTAGGAAATATTGTTGTTACAATTGATTACAAAAAATATTTTAATGCTATTTTTTCTGAGTTTAACCTGAAGGATTACCAATGGCAATGGGTTGTAAGTGATTCGGGACAAATAATTTATGATAACAATGAGAGTAAACCCTCATATAATCAGATTGACCGTATAGTATCGGGTTTGCAGAATGGATCAGTTGATAATATTATTCATCAGGCCGATATCGGAGGCAAGAAAAGAGAGATCATTTCTTCCTTCTATTCTTCCCGGCTGCTTCAACGTGACCTGGCACTTGTCTTCTCTGCCCCTACTGATTTTTTTCAGAAATACATTATCAGGAATTCAATTTTTATCGTAACCGGCACACTGCTGCTGATTCAGTTGATAATATTTATTTTCTGGAGATATATCAGGTCTCAGAAATCTGAGACCAGACGACTCAGCGAATCGGAAAAAATGCTTTTTACTCTTATAGAAGAGATGCCGGTTGGTGTTATTATACATAACAAAAACCATGAAATTATTAAAGCCAATAAGGTGGCAGCAACTCAATACTCTTATTCGGGTGAGGCAGAAATGAGAGGAAAAATATTCCCGGAAACCTCTGTGCCCGTCGTGAGTGAATATTTTTCAAAAAACCTGGGCGGAGCCTTTAACCCGGATCAGTTTGTAATAATTAAAAAAGAGATTGGAGAGATTGTTTTGTACAGAAACAGTATCCCCGTTGTTTTTATGGGTGAAGAGGGAACGATGGAGATCCTGATAGATGTTACAATGCTTGAGTCGGCAAGGAAACAGGAAGCAAAAGCAAATGTCGCAAAATCTGAATTTCTGGCCCGGATGAGCTATGAAATACGTACACCGCTGAACGGAATCATTGGGATGGCTGATATTCTTGAGAAGCATGAATTATCAGGGACTGTTAAGGAAATAGTAAGCCTTTTACGCCGGTCGACTGAGGTTCTTCTTAATATTATTGATGATATCCTGGATTTTTCAAAAATTGAAACCGGGAAAATGATCCTCGATGAGGTACCGTTTGATCTTAGAAAAGAAATTGGCTATTGTACAGAACTTGCCAGGACACATATAGCAGATAATAAAGTTGTATTTTCATATAGTCTAGATAATAATATTCCTGAAAGTATCATTGCTGATCCTTTCCGGCTCAGGCAGGTTCTTACAAACCTCATAAGTCACTCTGCTTCAAATACTGAAGAAGGAGAGATAAAATTAAAGTGTAAACTGAAAAGCAATAGCGGCGGTATTATAACTCTTGTTTTTGAATTGCTCGATACAGGTTACAGTTTTGATAAAGCCAGCCTTAAAAAAATATTCGGCGATTTTGTAAATATTGAATCAAAAACTGTAAAAACAGGTACCGATTCGGGATTCGGAGCAATTCTTGCCCGCCAGCTTGTTGAAATGATGGGTGGCGAACTTACTGCTGAATGCCCCTCAGGGCTGTCCGGAGACAAGGGCACAAAGATCGTATTTACAATTAAAGCCTACTCTAATGATAAGATTGTTAAAAATCTCAATCAGGATAAGATTCGATCATTTGAAAAAATAAAAACATTGGTTATTACCGGCCCGCAGACAAGGGATGAAGAAATTCTGGGAAGCCTTCACCGGCTGGGGCTTGAAATTTCTGTTACTTCTTACAATAAATCAACTCTCGGGCAGATAAAGGGCAATTTGAATTCTGCAGCTGAAAAATATAACCTGGTTGTTATTATCGATGATAGTGAATTTAACGGGTTTGAAGCTGCAAAAACAATATGGGAAAATGGTCTTTCCGGCAGGATAATAATGTTTATGATAAGCTCAAATGACCGGAAAGGTAATTATATGAAATGTTTAACCCTCGGGATCGACCACTATCTGGTCAGACCTTTTGATAACAGCGAGCTGGTAAATGTGGTTACGGAAAGTTTCCCAAATATAGATCTGTCTCAATCGGCCGACCTCAGCGATGTCAGAACTGATATAAGAATCCTGATCGTTGAAGATAACAAGATGAATCAGAAAGTTATAGGAACCATGTTGAAAGCCCTCGGGTACACTTTCGATGTTTCTGATGACGGCTATGCCGGCTACATGCAGGCTAAGAGCAAAAAATATGATTTGATTTTTATGGATCTTATCCTGCCTGAAATGAACGGGTACGATTCCGCCAGAAAAATACTTGCATCCGATAAATCGGTTCTTATTGTGGCCTTTACTGCGGATAATATGCCGGAAACAAAAAAGAAAGCTGAATTATCTGGTATCAGGGAATTTATTTCAAAGCCCGTAAGAATAGAAGAACTGAAAAGACTCTTTGCAAAGTATTTCAAAAACAGCCAGGATAATTAGCAACACTTACAGATTGTTAATATCATTAAACCATGGCATTTCAGATATTGAATAAGACAGATATTCAAGAATTTCTGGAACTGGGTGCAACTATTCCTGTTGTAGACGTAAGGACTCCTTCCGAGTTCACAAGAGGCCATATACCCGGGGCATTTAATATTCCCTTGTTTAATGATAAGGAACGTGAAATCGTTGGAACCAGCTATAAAAAAGAAGGGAGAAGAAAAGCAATCCTGAAAGGAATAGAACTTATCGGGGAAGCGATGCATATTAAACTAAGAGAAGCAATCAGAATTGCAAAAGAAAACAGATTGCTTGTTCATTGCTGGAGAGGAGGAATGAGATCAGAAGCTATGGCCTGGCTCTTTTCCCTGGGTGATATAACGACAGAGGTCCTCGAAGGAGGATATAAATCTTATCGTCATCATGTTCTTGAGACTCTTTCCCGAAAGAAGAAAACAATTATTCTTGGAGGCATGACCGGTAGCAGTAAAACACATATTCTGAACCATATTAAGAATCTTGGTCATCAGTTCATCGATCTGGAAGGTATCGCAAATCACAAAGGTTCTGCCTTCGGAGCCCTTGGTCAACCACCTCAGCCTTCCACAGAACATTTTGCTAATCTCTTGTTCGATCAATGGAAGCTTGTCGGCAATGATTCCCCCGTCTGGCTTGAAGATGAAAGCCGGAATATAGGCACAGTATTTCTCCCGGACAAGTTTTTTAGTAATATGCTGGAAGCTCCGGCAATAATCATTATTATGGATACTAAATACAGAATGCCGAGGTTGATAGAAGAGTATTCAAAATACCCCCGGGATCTGCTAAAAGGATCGATTATGAAAATCAGTAAACGTCTTGGAGGAGATAATACCAATGATGCCCTGGATGCTGTTGATGCCGGTGATTTTGCCAAAGCAATTGAAATAACTCTTAAGTACTACGATAAAACATATATGTACAGTATCACCAGGAAAAAGAGCAGGAATGTTTATTTTGTTGAATCGGGGACTGAAAGCCTGGAAGATAATGCCCTGAAAGTTCTTGAAGCATCAAAGAAGATAATCTGGTAAATGAGCTTAATTACTGCTTCTTAAGATCTTCGGCATTTACCCATTTATATACTTTGTCCGATCGTCTTAAGTAATCATCTATTTTTACTGAACAAAACTCTCCCCGGAGCGCCTTCTCAGTCTCCCGGAGATCAACCCTTATCTCTCCTGCCACAAATTCTATTACACCGGTTGACGGCCCTGTTATTAACAGATGATCACCTTTGTTAAGATCGCCGTTTTCTAATTTTATTTCCGCCACGTTAAGCTTTGTGAAATAGTTGGTGATCTTCCCCAGGTATATTTTTCTCTTTGTTGCACTTGACCCGTATTGGCTGTTCCACTCACCCAGCTTCTGTCCAAGATAGTAGCCGTCCCAGAAACCTCTGTTGAATACAGATGACAACTTTTCTTTCCATTCTGCTATGCGCTTCTCATTATATGTGCCATCAAAAACCCTTTTTACAGCTTCATCGTAGCAGGCAGATACAACCCTGACATATTCCGCCGATCTTGCACGTCCTTCAATTTTAAATACAGTGACTCCGGCATCTATCATCCTGTCGATGAACCCGATCGTGCACAGATCCTTCGGCGACATGATGAATTCATTATCCACTTCAAGCTGATAACCAGACTCTTTTTCTGTTACAACATATGATTTACGGCATGTCTGGTAGCAGTTGCCGCGATTGGCAGATTTGTTGTTTTCGTGAAGGCTGAGGTAACATTTACCTGAGATTGCCATGCACAGAGCTCCGTGAACAAACATCTCAATCCTGACGAGATCACCCCCGGGTCCCCTGATATCCTGTTCCCGGATCGTATCTGAAATATACTTTACCTGGTCAAGGTTAAGCTCTCTTGCAAGAACGACTACATCAGCCCATTGAGAATAAAACTTCAGTGCTTCAACATTTGATATGTTAAGCTGGGTTGACAGGTGAACCTCCATTCCTGATTTAAAGGCGTAATTAATAGCCGAGAGGTCTGAAGCTATAATAGCTGTTATTCCGCTTTCAGCAGCAGTGTCAATGATCTTCTGCATCTGGCTGATTTCATGATCATAAACAACGACGTTGACAGTCAGGTAACTTTTTAACCCGTTCTCTTTACAAATATTTGTTATGTTACGAAGATCGTCGAGAGTAAAATTATTGGAAGATCCGGCCCTCATATTGAGTTGCTCAGCTCCGAAATAAACAGAATCAGCCCCTCCCTGGATCGCTGACATAAGTGATTCATACGATCCCGCCGGCGACATTATTTCAATATCTTTTCGGTTCATTAAAATAGAATTATGGGCTGCAAATATAGGAATTACAACTGTTCCTTATTTAAAATTATCCTGATACAAGACCCTTTACCAGGCTCGGAATGCCGTACATATATCTTTCCTTTATGGAACTCTTCGATAATTCTCCTTGCAAGAGAAAGGCCAAGACCCCATCCGCGCTGCTTGGTTGTATATCCCGGATTGAAAATCTTCTTGAAAGACCTTTTGGGGATTCCTTTTCCGGTATCTGAGATGTCAATCATTATACTTTTTTCAGTTTCTGAAATAGTGTAAATAATCTCTCCGTTACCTTCCATAGAATCAATGGCATTTTTTGAAATATTTTCAAAAACCCACTCCAGAAGGGCTGAATTAACCGGAATAGTAATTTCTCCTGAAGGATCAAAGCCGAAACGATACTTTACCCTGGATGAAGTTCTGGATTTCAGGTAATCAACAGTGCCTGTAATAATTGAAATAATATTTTCACGGGTAAGAGTTGGTTTTGCACCTATCCTTGAAAACCTTTCTGTTATTTTTTCAAGCCGGTCAACGTCAAGTGATATCTCTTTCGTAATAGTGATCTCCGGATATTTATGATGAAGGATCTCAACCCATCCTGCCAGTGAGGAAGTTGGTGTTCCCAGCTGATGAGCAGTCTCCTTTGACATGCTTACCCATACCTGATTATCATCAGCCTTCCGGGAAGAGCTGAAAGCAAGAAATGCAAAAAGAATAAAAAGAACAATTATCCCGGTTTGTACATATGGATAATAGATCAGCTGAGTGAGAATAATGCTGTCTTTATAATAAATAAGGTTCCTGTGATCATTCCCCAGATCAATGAAAATAGGATTATTTTTCTTTTTGATCTTTGCCAGCTGTGATTTAAGATAATCCGCATCTCTTAACCTGGCATTGTCAAAGTTGCCTGAGCTGATAATACTGTCATTTTCATCAGTTAGAATGACAGGTATTGTATTGTTATTTTCGATTATTGAATATAAAAACTCTATGTTCTGGCTGGAATCAGCTATTGCAATCAGCCTTGTTGACTCAGCCCAGAGCTCGACTTTCTTTCTTTCTTCATCTTTCAGTATCCCAACCAGGTAACGTGTATAGATGAGAGAACCGAGACCTGTGAGAATAGCAAACAGGAAAAGGAGAAGCATCCATGGCGCTTTATTACGATAAGTGTTCAAATTACTGGTTTTATGGTATTTAATTTAATTATTTTTTTTGAACAGTTTTTTGAGCGTGCTCTCTTTTTTTGTTTCAGATTGTTCGGGTGCTACTTTTACCGTATCATTATCTTCGAATATTATTTTGAAACGGGGAGTTCCTGTACTTTGTTTTTTATTTACTGATGAGTCATTTTTAAACCACCCGTACTCCTGGTTAAGGATGCTTTTAAGATTTTGCCTTTCATTCCTGATATCGTTCTTTACCTGGCTTCCTGCAGCCTTAATGTCATACCCTACTTTTATATCCTCTCCTTTGTTCTCAACTTTGAGCAGCACTGAAATCCGGCCAAGGCCGTCATCCTGCACAGCCCCGAATTCAGAAGTATTTGGTTTCGGCTTGTGAAGCTTTTTACTCAGGATCTCTGATAAGAGCATTTTCACATGATATTCATAATTATTATCAAAACTATGTTTCCCGTTGACCGAAAGATCTGCAGCTGTCGATTTAACATCCATTTGCGGTATATAAAGAAAGTTATTTCTGATGAAGAAATCATTTTCCATCTGTTTAAAGTTTATATTTTCCAGTTCCGACAATTCGATAAAGGAAGAAAGCTCCTTAACTGGTTCAAAATCTTTCAGAGTGCCATTTTCAAGAAGATATTTCCCTTCCGCGGTAATCGACTTTATAACTGGCCTGAATAAAGAATCCATCGGTATTAAAAGCGAGAATGATCCTGAAAGTGTGCCGGCAAGGTTTTCCGCCTTAATAAAACTCTGTCCAAAATTCTGAAACGAAAGAAACGTTTTATTTATATTTATTTTATCAACATTAAAGCTACCTCTTCCCATAAATGACTTATCTGTATTTTGGACCACAAAACCATTGCCAGAGATAACGCCATCCAATGAATTTAATTCCAGGGCTTTAAAATTAAGGATCCTTGGTTTGTAACTAACCGTTCCAACGACCTTTTCTGCAGAGTAAGTTTTATAGTTAAAATTATCGATTTTATAATTCACATCGAAGATCATATCTACCGGCAAAGAGTAAGCTTTCCTTATTTCTTTTCCTTTAACAGAATCTGAATGTAACGAGAATAATTTTTCGGGATCAAAATTACTGCAGGCGACATTAGCCGTAAAAGTAAGTGTTGCCGGTTTCCCATTCAGCCAGGCCGGGAGATGTAAAAAAGTACCGCTGGTTGTAAATTCCTGATCTCTTAATGTAAAACTTAAATTTCTGGCTTTGGCAGTATCAGAGAAAATAAAGTTTCCGTTTACATTGTTAATATTAAACCTGCCAGGTCCGAAGTTTATTCCAAATGAATTAAAATTCATGTTTGCTGAAGATTTCAGATTTAATATGTCGTTGATGGTATATTTCTCTTTTCTGGGGATAAATCCATTCATCTTCAGATCAAAATCAACATATCCTTCTGATGAAAAAATCTCTTTCAGATTAAAAAATTCCCTGATTTCCGATGGTATTAGTTTTCCATTAAGAAGAAGATTCGCGTTCAAAGCAGCAAAGTTTGATAATACAAGCGAACCTGAGTATTCTGCTGACCCAAGCCTGCCTTTAAAATCACTGATAGTAACGGAGCTGGTTTTTGGGATCATCAGGCGACCGTTTGAAAAGTTTCCGCTGAATGAAAGGTCGCTTATCTCAAGTGGTGAATCCCTGTAAGTTATATGCCCTTTATCGAGATTAAAACTAATCTCAATCCGCGGATTTGTGGTATGGTTAAGGAGACCTCTGAAAAGACATTTAATATCAAGTATTCCAGATGGATTATAGGCAGAAATTCTGTTTTGATATTCCACGGGAATGTATTTTTTAATATCTGAAAGATCAATTTTTTCTCCGGCGAGAGAGAGGTCAAGAACATTTTCAGATGATACAAAACCGCTCATGATGAAATTATATTTATCGAGAATTACCTTGCTTTTATTGAACAGAACGCCATTGTCTGAACTATGAAGATTAATGTCAAAATCGGCAGGTATGCTTTGAGAAATGGTGAAATTATAAAGCCTGAAAAGATCTATATGTAATACGGCATCTGCTGAAAAATCAATATCATCACCCGAGATACTACTTCTCAGGCGGCTATTCTCCACAGCTGCCTTAATCATAAGTTGTGTTGCAAGATTATAATATAGTGTTTTGGTATCAGAAAGATATATCCTGTCAAGATTAATTGTAAAGTCGGTTCCGTTATCTGCATTATGTTCATCAGCAATATGATAATTTACATTACCTGAAGTATCGGTGTATAAATTAAGAACCCCATCTTTTATTCCTATCCTTTCAATGTTATAAATGCCTTTAATAATGTCGGTTATTTTAAATTCTGCAGTAACAGTGCGGGCTGAAAGAAGAGTATCGGTATTTATTCCGTAGAAGCCGGATGGATCATACCCGGGAGAGGAATGCACAAGGACATTCCTAAGGTCTATGGATGCCTTCGGGAACTTTCTCAGGAAAGATAACTTAACAGATTCAAATTCGAATTTGGTTGAAATATGTTTATTCAGGGATTTAAGTATAATGCTGGTAACTTTATCCTGCAATAAAAAAGAGGCAGTGAATAATGTTACAGCGGTTATAAGAATCAGGATAGCTGTTATTTTAAGTATTTTAAAAACGGATTTCATAAATAAATACGATTATCTTTCTGCACGTCGGATAACGGAAAACAATATCTCTGTATTATAGGCCCTGTCAGTGCATTATGTTTGTTTCACCCCGGAGCCAGGACGGGTTAATTCACTAATGAGGTGATTTTCAGGGATATTCTTTACAGCTATCAGACGAAATGAATAATCCATTATATTGAAAAAAAGAATCTTACCATTTAAAATCACGCCAGTTTCAGTAATTATTTTAATTACCTCATTTGCCATGAAGGTTCCGGTTATTCCCGGAAGAACACCAAACAGCCCTGTATCCGCAGGTGCAGGATTTTTAAAGCCCGTATTTTCAGAATAAGGATTATAACAACGGTAAGTAGGACCGCCTTTATAGTTAAAAACAGAGACCTGGCCCTCATACTTATAAATGGCACCATGGATCATTGGTTTATTCAATATGATACAGGCGTCATTGATAACATACCTGGTTTCAAGATTATCGGTCGCATCTACGATAACATCAAAATCCTTTAAAATATAAAGCGCATTTTCGGTATTAATCCTCAGATTGAAGATCTCAATTTCAACAGAAGAATTAAGATGCTCAAGCCTGTTTTTTGCAATTATCGATTTAAGCTTACCTACATCATCAGAACCATACAGGATCTGCCTCTGAAGATTGGCCTCATCAACCATATCAAATTCAGCAATTGCCACCTTCCCTGTGCCCGCTGCAGTAAGATACTGTAATACAGGACATCCAAGACCTCCTGCCCCTACAATTAAAACATGGGCCTTTTTAAGCTTTTCCTGACCTGCCTTGTTAATTTCAGGGAGCATAATCTGTTTTTTGTAACGTCTTATCTCTCGTTGCGACAGGGAATCAGATTCCATAAATATTAGATTTATTGCATGTGCAAATATACTGAGTAATCAGCTAGGTGCAAAATAGTAAGAGGCTGTTTTATAAGTTGACTTTTACCCTTAACCCTTCATGGGGGGGCTTTGTAACTTATTGTATATCAAAAAGTCCCCCTTTGGTGGATTTAGGGGGTATTGACAAAAAAGAGGCTTATAAGAAAGCCTCTTGCCAAAAAAGGAATGAAAAACTGTATTAATCATTAATTGTAAAGGCGATACCCACTTCAAAAGGGTAAAGCGCTATTCCTTCAGGGCTTTTCCCTGACTGGAATAACGGGCTCATGAAATAAGTCCCGTAAATCTGGAAATTCTCATATCCTGCGCGTGCGGTTAAACCATAACGAAGTAAATTCAGACTAAAATCGCTGTTGGATTTTACTTTATCTCCATCATCAAAGACCATTTTTGAATGGGAGTTTAGTTTAATAGCTCCGATTGGTCCGGCCGCCAGATTGATCCGATTATGATCAGTAGGCAGCTGAAGCTCAAGCATAAAAGGAAGAGTAAGGTAAAGAGTGGTAAATTTTGATTTATTGAGTAATCCGGTGGGGATAAAAGGCTCAATAATTCCTGTTGAGCCCTTCTGAATATTATTATTCCCGTTGAACCGATAATTATTCCAGTCAAGACCAAGACCGGTGACAAAACCTATATGCCTTGTCAAACCGATACTGAGCTGCGAAAAATTGAGGTTGAAATTGAAGGATTTTCCTGAATGAAGCGACATATAGTCTATTTCGTCAGGTAATGTAAAACTTCTGTCTGATGTAAGATAATTATTGAAACCCATTTCAATACCTGACCAATGTCCTTTAAAGCGATTTCTTCGTCTTTCTTTATCTTCCTTTGAATTGTTTTTATCATCCTGTAAATCTAAATCATCTTCTTTGAAATTCCTGAATTTAATTTTTGGACCAGTTCCTTCGAGGGATTCGAGGATAGTTAAGCCCCGGTCCCCTACTTTAAGGTTAACGGCATCCTGTTTGTTATCAATTGAAATTGCATCATTTCCAATTATTACCCTTGTTATGTCATTTGTATCAGCAACAGTTCCCTGTTTTGTGGTATCGCTGTTTACGGCAGTTACTTCCTGTCCGAGCCCCTGAAGTAAAAGTGCTGCAAATAATAATATTATTCCAATTTTTTTCATGACTTTTTTATTTTTACTGTTTCTGAGAGTGGGACGGAGAAGCATATAAAAAAGTTACAGCGCTGGTTGCGCTTTTTTAATGGGTGCGTTAAACTTCAGAACTTTTGAGCTGAAATAAAATGATTTTAACTCTCCATTTGCATCGTTTGTTTTAACCAGTTCCATTTCCCAGCCAAACAGTTTATTAAGACCAGCAATACCGACTTCTGCATACTCATAACCTTTCAGCGGGGAGTCATCAGGCAATTTATCCTTAAGAACTTTCTGCCGCAGTGTTCTGGCAATGAATTTGCCCAGCTTGCTTCTTTCCTGATCATAAACAGGTTCTTCAAGTTTAATACTTGTTGTTATAAGGGAAGCTCGGGGGGAGATGACCGCAAAGGTAATTTCGCTGACGGCCGGTATGGTTGTTATTCTATAAACAGAAGTATTGTTTTCCGAAACGATAGAATCTGAAATCATAATTTTACTTTGTATATTCTCTGCAATAACAGGAATTTCTTTTATGGCAGGGGCCTGAACCTTTTTTCCCCGGGTTCCCTGATTTTTCTCTTCCGCAAAGGGTACTCTTAATACTTCTGCCATAATTACGAATGGCTGAATATTATTAGTGTCCCGGACATTCCCCACAATGGCAGTATTATTTCCCCGGAAATATCGCGGAACAAACAAGATGCTTAATACCATTATAGCAATTGTAGCTGCAACACTCAGTCTGACAACCGAAAGCCTTAGAATTTTAGCACGGGCACTCCTCTTTTTAAGCAGTTTTTTATATTTATATACATCAGGAACCGGCTTGAGTTTTGTTTTCTGTATTGAATCAAAAAGGACTTTATTTTTGTTATTCTTGCTGATACTCTGTTTTAGCTCAGCAGCCTGTTCAGGAGAAAGATCATTTTCAAGCCAGCCAACTGAGAGATATTCTATTTGAGGAATATCAAGGTCTTCTGGAGATTTTTTAAGTTGTTCTTTCTTATTAAAATAATTTTCTGGTGGGGAAAGTACCGGAAAAGACATACCTTCTGTTTCACGCTTCAGATCAGGATTTTCATCGAGAAATGATTGCAACAGTTTAATCTCCTGGTCGCTGAGCTTGCCTTCTGACCAGTCAATAAGCCATATTTCATAATTTGATCTGTCGGGCTTCATTGCTATAAAACCGTTTCAATTTTCCCAATAAAACTCTTAAGGGCAATTCTTCCCCTGTAAATATTTATTTTCACCTGGGCTTCACTGAGACCTGTTATCTCTCCAATTTCTTTATAACTGTATCCTTCATAATCGCGAAGGAGAACAGATGATCTTTGCTGTTCGGGTAGCCTTTCAAGTGCAATGTGAAGGATCTCGTTAAGATCCGAATATTGGAATTCAGCTGACATAATTTCTTCGGGGATTACTTCGAAGTGCTTAATCCTGTTTTCCTTTCTGATAATGTCGATCATAGTATGATATGCGGTTGAAAAGAGCCAGGATTTAACAACCGGGTATTCCAGTTCAGCAACATGCCTCCACAATCTTTCATAGCTGTCCTGAACGATATCGTTTGCCCGTTCATCATCCTTAATATCTGCACGGATAAAACGATAAACCGCATCAGCATACTCTTCCACGGATCTGTTATATTCCTTTACTGTCATAAACCGGATTACGGTATAAAGACGGCCAAAAACTGTAAAAGTTACATGATATTGCAAAACAATAGTAGAGGCATTGCATGCAACGCCTCTACTACCGGATTAAATTTGTAATATTATTTTTTAGGCTGGTATACCCTTACCCAGTCTATCTCCATGGCCGTCATGCTGTTAATGGGTTTGTCAAGACCTCCTGAAAACAAAATATACATTGGTTCCTGGGGAACATTAGACGTCTGTGTTAAGACATCTGTATTATTGATCTTCCAGACAAGTTTGTCTGCTGTCCATTCAAGAGTATAGATGAAGAAATCATTGGCATATTTTCCTCCGAGAGAAGCTTTAACCCTTTTATCGGCAGTTACGAAAAGGTCAAAAAGTACCTTTCCGTTTGATGTATGGCAGACATCAATATGCGGGGTAATTTTATCGGCTAGCAACCAGAATGCGTTCTTGGCTGTGGCGTTTCCCAGTTTAACCTTGGCAGTAAAAGTACCGTACTTCTGCCTGAAACTTTTCCCGGTATTTATAATTCCTGAAGTAAAAGCAAATTCTTTAACCTTAAACCCATCGGCTTCTGACCATACTTTACCCTGAATTTTCTTAGGCCTGGTTATTATCTTCAGAAGGCTGTTCCTTATTTCAAAGTTCTCTATTTCTGTGTACGCCTGCAGATCTGTTTCAACAGAATATCTGTCGTGAAGAAGCTTATCGCCCCAATAGTAATTTGTTAGCCAGGTTTTTGTATCCAGCTTATCACCTTCGAACTCATCGCTGAAAATAAGTTCGCGATGCTTCAGAATATCAAATTTGCTGGAATCCTTAATCTTAAAGTACCATAAAATATCAGGATCTTTTTTCAGTTTATCATACTCCTGCAGCTGTTTGAACATTTCATTTTTCTCGAATCTTTTCTTATCGAGAAGATAATTCTTCTTTTCCTTGAATTCAGCAGAAGTAACATATTCCTTAAGCTCGTTATATCTTGATAATCTGGCCGATCCGTCGATATTCAGGAAATTGGAATATTCTTTCGATTTCTTAAAAGAGTAATATTCTTTAATTTCAGGGTTTCCCTTGAGACGATTATATTCCTGGAGCTTCTTAAATTCTTCGCTTTCCCTGAATTCTTTTGTCTTGGATTTTTCTTTAAATTCCAGCGATTGAACAAGCTTTTCAAGAATTTCATAATCAGTGATTTTGTCAGAACCATCCAGATCCTGGAATTTTTTAAGGGTCGATCCGGCAACAGTTCTGAAATAGAGCACTATATCCTTTGCCTTCTGGAGAGCAAGAAATTCTTTCTCCTTTAGATATTCTTCAGAATTTTTATAAGAGAGCGACTCAATTTCTTTTTTCTTTTGGATAAAATCTGAAGAGGAGACCAGATCTTTCAGCTCATTATATCTTTTTAGTGTGTCGGAATCCGAAAACGCATTCAGCTTTTCAAATTCAGCTATTAATGCTTTCTCTGCCTGTTCAATTTTAGCAGTTGAGGGGATTAATCCCAGTAGGAGCTTGAGACTTGCCATTGCAAAATTGTTTTAGGTACAACTGATAAAGATAAATAATCTTTTCTTAATAATTGAAAACCAAATATTTTTTATTTCAGCTTGAGCCATCGAAAGAAGACTGCATGGGTGATTGAAGGCGGTATGGAGATATAATAAATGCATGAAAACATTTAACTTTTTAAAATCCGCCTTTAATTTTTTCAATTTTCCCACTTTTTTCTTGCATTCAATATTTTAATGTTTTAACTTTGACCGACCGTTCAATCAAAAGCATTTATTAACAGGGCATGTCACCAAGAACGCCACAACAGCTTGAAGTTATACGTGAGGAAAAGAAGACACTCATAATGGATACTGCCCTGAAGCATTTTGCAAATGAAGGTTATCACAATACAACCATAAGTCATATTGCAAAATATGCAGGCATTTCCAAAGGTCTGCTGTATAACTATTTCAAAAGCAAGGAAGAGTTATTGAATGCGATTATAAACAGGTCGATGGCGGATATTTTTACTCATTTTGATCCTGACCATGATGGTTATTTAACAGAAGATGAATTTGAATTCTTTATCAGGACGCTGGTTGCTCATATCAGGGAAAATCTTTCTTTCTGGCGGCTTTTTTATCAGCTCCTGCTGCAGAAAGATGTTCGAGAGCAATTTTTAAGATCCTATTTGGGACCTGCAAATTCCATCCGGAAGATTTATACAAATAACAACAATTCTCTTCTGAGTGTTTTTGGTAAAATGATGCAGGATTATTTTACAAGGAAGAAAGCGATAAAACCGGCAGGTTACGACCCGGTACTTGACCTCAATATGTTCATTTACACACTTGAGGGTTTTACCATTGTCAATGCATATCTTGATGAGGTTGATGAATATTATGATAAAACAATAAACATGATAATAGAACTTTATAAATAAGCTGGTTATGAAGAAATTACTAAAAATATTTTTCTTGACAGTTTTTTTACTTTTCAGTGGTGTAAATCTTTTTGCTCAGGATATTTCCGCCACAGAGATAGTCCGTAAGGCTGATGAGAAATTCAATGGGGAAAAATCAAGTATAATGGTAATGTCAATGACTATCATCCGTCCGACATGGCAGCGGACAGTTGAGTTTAAAAACTGGACTCTCGGACGCGATTATGCACTTACCCTCATAACAGCTCCTGCCAGGGACATTGGTCAGACATTCCTGAAAAGGGGAACCGAAATGTGGAACTGGAATCCCTCGATCAGCCGGCTGATTAAATTACCCCCGTCAATGATGTCGCAGGGCTGGATGGGATCTGATTACACAAATGACGATATATTAAAAGAATCATCAGTGGTTAATGATTATACTCATGAAATTATTGGAGAAGAGACCATTGATGGCAGGCCCTGCTACAAAATTAAAATGGTGGCCAAAGAAAATGCTGCAGTTGTGTGGGGTCATCAGATCAGATGGATTGACAAGAAAGATTTTCTGGTTCTGAGGGCAGAGCTTTATGATGAGGATGGTATACTGGTCAGAACAGAGACCGGATCGGAAATAAAGATAATGGATGGCAGGACAATAACTTCGCGGCTGGAATTACAACCGGCGGAAGAACCTGGTAATAAGACGGTAGTTAACATTACTGATATAAAGTTCAATGTTCCTATAGCTGAGAATTTTTTCTCTCAACAAAACATGAAAAATATAAGATAACAGGGCTGAATAATTAATTTCATATAAATGTGATGAAAAACTTTATTATAGCATGGCGTAATCTGTGGAGGAACAAGAGAAGAACGCTGATCTCAGTTACCTCAGTATTTTTCGCCGTATTTTTTGCCCTGCTGATGCGATCGCTCCAGTTAGGCTCATACGATCACATGTTCAGGAATGTCATTGAATCATATACAGGATATATTCAGCTCCAGAATGAGGATTTTAAAGACAATCCGACAGTCGATAATGCTTTTGCCGTTACTCCTGAAATCCGCGATATATTATTGAAAGACAAGAATGTATCAGACATAATCCCGCGATTTGAATCATTTGCACTTGCTTCATCAGGACCTCTTACAAAAGGTGTTCTTGTTCTGGGAATTGATCCGGAAAAAGAAGCACTCCTTTCGAATGTAAAGGGACGACTGGTAAAATACACGCTCTCGGAGAAAGTGATCGACAGGCTTAAAAATTCAGGACTTCCTGATAAGGTTGTCTCAAAACTCGATGTTTTTAAAGGTGACGGGTATTCTTCGGAGTCAATTCTGCAGCTTGACCTTGGGATTTCTGATAAAGAAGCCCCTTCGTTAATGCCCGGCATACAAAAAATAGCTTCATTCAGCAACGGGTACATATCTGCCGGAAAGAAAGAAGCTCTTCTTGGCTACACACTTGCAAATTATCTTAATCTGAATATCGGAGATACCATTGTGCTGATAGGGCAGGGCTATCATGGGACAACTGCTGCCGGAAAATATCGTATCGCTGGTGTAGTAAAGTTACCTACACCGGATATCGATAATAAAATCATTTATCTGCCGGTCGATGTTTGCCAGGATCTTTACAGCGCTCCCGGTATGCTGACCTCTCTGGCACTTTACATAAAAGATAACAGTGATAAGGAAATAAGCCGGATGATAGCCTCCCTTGGAAAAGAGATTCCATCTCCGCTAAGGCTTATCGGATGGAGAGAAATGAATGAGCTTCTGATAAACCAGATGGATGCTGATAATAAAAGCGGGGCAATAATGATTGGGATATTGTACATGGTAATAGCTTTTGGAATATTCGGAACGGTTCTTATGATGACAACAGAAAGAAAAAGGGAATTCGGTGTGCTGGTTGCTATCGGCATGCAGAAGTCGAAGCTTGCTACCATTGTTTCATTTGAATTGATTTATGTAGGCCTTCTGGGAATATTAAGTGGGATAGCAGTTGCCCTGCCGGCGATTATTATCGGCCTGCACCATCCAATAAGATTCTCGGGCGAATATGCGAAAGTTTATGAGAGTTATGGCATGGAGCCGATAATGCCCTTCATGCCTGTTGACTATTACTTCTTATGGCAGGCGGTAGTTGTTGCTGTAATTATCAGCATAGCAGTCATATATCCTGTCAGGAAAATATATAAGATGAATCTTGTCTCCTCATTAAAAGCTTAATAAACTATAATATGATCTGGAAAACAGCCTGGAAAAATGTCTGGCGTAATAAAGTGCGAAGTCTTGTTGTGATTGCATCTGTCACTATCGGGATATTTGCAGGGGTTTTTTCTGTTGCTCTGATGAACGGGATGATAGCCCAGCGCGTTGACGACGCCCTCAATGAAGAGATCTCGGATATACAGATCACCGATAAGGATTTCCGCCTTAATAACGATCCTTTGCTGGTCATTGGAAATCCGGATGAGACTATATCAAAGATAAAATCTGTTGGCGGAATCTCAGCAGTCTGTGAAAGAACAGTGATCACGGGAATGGCCAATTCGGCATATAAAAGTGCCGGAGTGCAGATTGTGGGAATTGATCCGGAGAAAGAGAAAGAGGTTTTTACTCTGTATAAAAAAATTATGCCCGGCACCGGTGATTATTTTGAAAAAGAATCCAGGTACAATCTTGCCCTTATTGGTGAGGATCTGGCAAAAGATCTTAATCTTGTCAGGTATTTTGTTGATACT